>Ga0209121_10000709_pt1 | contig 35292 bp, 30 predicted proteins | sample Cruoilmetagenom3_FD_187292 | JGI IMG/M metagenome (GOLD analysis project Ga0209121, IMG submission 187292) | Oil polluted marine microbial communities from Coal Oil Point, Santa Barbara, California, USA - Sample 3 (SPAdes) (version 2) | ecosystem: Environmental > Aquatic > Marine > Oil seeps ... | reverse complement strand
GAGTAAAAGCTAGAGCTAAAGAATTTGCGGTTTATATAGACAAACCTTCTCCTGTTTTTGAAAACTACGAAAACCAAAAAGGTGGTACTACTTCTTTAGAAGACCTAAAAGGAAATTATGTATATATTGATATTTGGGCTACTTGGTGTGGACCTTGTTTAGCAGAACTTCCTGCATTAAAACAAGCAGAAAAAGAGTATGAGTCTAAAAAAGTCACTTTTGTTAGTATTTCTGTAGATGACGGAAGAGGTTATAAAAACAGATCTTTTGAAGCTGCTAAAAAAGGATGGAGCAAAATGATTGAAGAAAAAGAAATGGGTGGCGTTCAATTACTTTCTGATAAGAACTGGAAATCTGATTTTATAACTGCGTTTAAAGTTAACAGTATTCCTAGATTTATTTTAATAGATCCTAATGGTGTGGTTGTAAATGCAGATGCACCAAGACCTTCTAGTCCTAAGTTTAAAGAATTATTTGATTCTTTAACTTTATAATATAAAAAAAGCCACACTATAATAACTTAGTTAAGTCATTCTTTAGAGTGGCTTTTTTTTATGTCTTTTGCGTACTACTTTTTATTTGGTTCTGCTTCCTCTTCTACTTGTGGTTGTTCTGGTTGCTTAAATAAATCAATATAAGCTTCGCCTAAAGTTTCAATAACATGACTTGCAATTAAACTTTGATAACCTAAATCTTCAACTGCAATATCTGCAGATTTACCATGTAAATAAATAGCAAAAAGAGCAGCTACTAAAGGCTCATATCCTTGAGCAATTAATCCTGTAATAATACCTGTAAGCACATCTCCTGTTCCTGCAGTGGCTAATCCTGGATTTCCGGTTGTATTTACATAACCTTTATCTTGATAAACAGTAATGGTATTTGCTCCTTTAATGACTATAACAAGATTATACTTTTTTGAAAGTGCTTTTGTTTTTTCTAATTTATCAAAATCACCATCCCATTTTCCTATTAATCGTTCTAATTCTTTAGGATGTGGTGTTAAAACCGTTTGTTCTGGTAATAATTTTAATAATTCTTTCTTTTTAGCAAGAATATTTATTCCGTCAGCATCAACAACTAATGGTGTGGTATTGGTTTTTAAAAAGTTTTCAAAAGCTGTAATTGTTTTTTCTTCTGTACCAACTCCCACTCCAAAAGCAATTACGTTAGGTTGTATACTAAACTCTATATTGGTAAGTATTTCTTCATTAGCATCTGTAAGTACCATTGCTTCAGGAAATGAAGCCTGTAATGGTATATAACCACATTTAGGCACATAAGCAGTTACTAAACCTACTCCTGCTGCTAGTGCTGCTCTACTTGCCAAGGTAACAGCTCCTATTTTACCATAACTACCACCTACTATCAATGCATGACCATAGCTTCCTTTATTCGAAAATTTTTGACGTGGTTGGTATACAGGAAGCATTTCCATTTTACCTATTAATTCATAGTCTGTTAGTGTGGTATGTAAATATTCGGCATCAATACCAATATCTAAAACTTCCCACTGCACAGTATATTTTGCCGTATCTGGTAAAAAGAAAATTAATTTTGGCGTTTGAAAACTTAAAGTATGTGTTGCCCAAACCACATCTTTGTCACTTTCTGGTACTCGATCTGGAAACAAACCAGAAGGTAAATCTATGGCTAATGTAAATGCTTTTGATGCTTTTAAGTGTTGAAACAGGATTTTTACCCAATCTACAACAGGTCTATTTAAACCAATACCAAAAATAGCATCGACAATAATATCATCTGGTTTAATTTCTGGTAGTTCATCAGCATCTGTTAATAATAAAGGCCACTCTTTAGAAACATTTTTAATTCTATCATAATTAATTAAAAAATCTTTAGATCGTGTATCGCTATAATTTACCACATACATTTTCACATTATAACCATGCGTAATTAAATGTCTACCTAATACTAAACCATCTCCTCCATTATTACCTATACCACAAAAAACATGAATAGGTACTTGTGCGCCTTGCATACGTAAATGCATCCAATTAAAAATTTGGGATGCGGCACGTTCCATTAAATCTGTAGAGGTAATTTCTTGCTTTTTGGCAGTTAGTTTATCTCCTTCGTAAATTTGCTCTTTCGAAAATATTTTCATTTTAATAATTATCTGTCTCTTATTTTACTAATTCCTTAAAAATAGCGTTTTAATATTTTATTAGAAGTAAATGTAATACTTTTGATACGTATTATAAAACTTAAATAATCTAAGTAATAACCAATGAAAGTATTAAAATTTGGAGGAACTTCTGTAGGTAGTTCTACAAACATCAATAAAGTGATAAGCATTTTAGAAAATTATTCTAAAAAAGATGCCATTATATGCGTAGTTTCAGCTGTTGGTGGTATTACAGATAGGTTATTAAAAGCTGGAGAATTAGCTAATAATAAAGACCAAGCCTATACTAAAGAATTTGAAGCAATTCAAAATTCACATTTTAGCATTATCACAGAACTGGTACCTAAGCAAAACAAAGCCATTTTAAGTCATGTAGAAAATATGCTACAAGATTTAAAAAGTCTATTAGATGGTATTTATTTAATTAATGAATTGTCACCAAAAACTTCAGACAAACTAGTTAGTTTTGGTGAATTATTATCTTCATATATTATTGCCGAAACTTTAAAAAGTAGAAGTCTAAATGCCCAACTAAAAAATAGTCAAGAGCTGGTGGTTACAAATTCTAATTTCACAAAAGCTGAAGTAGAATATGACACTACAAATAAAAACATTAAAGACTATTTTAATACAGCAAATCAACAAATAACCATACTTCCTGGTTTTGTTTCTAAATCTAAATTAGGAGAAATAACAACACTTGGTCGTGGTGGATCAGACTTTACTGCTGCCATTGTTGCTGCTGCTTTACAGGTAGAACAATTAGAAATATGGACAGACGTTAGTGGTATGTTTACAGCAAACCCTAAGTTGGTAAAACAAGCGTTTCCTATAGACAAAATTTCATACCAAGAAGCTATGGAGTTGTCTCACTTTGGAGCTAAAGTATTGTATCCTCCAACAGTGCAACCGGTTTTAAATTTAAATATACCTATTCACATAAAAAACACCTTAAAACCAGAAGAAACAGGTACTGTTATTTCTAAAAATGCATCCTCAGGAAAATCACCTATTAAAGGAATAAGCCATATTAGTAATATAGCTTTACTTACTCTTGAAGGTAGCGGAATGATTGGTATTCCTGGTTTTTCTAAACGTTTGTTTGAAACACTAGCACAAGAAAAAATAAACATTGTACTAATCACGCAGGCTTCTTCAGAACATTCTATTTGTTTAGGTGTTGAAACTAAAGATGCTGCAATTGCTAAAGAAGCTATAGATACCGTTTTTGAAAACGAAATATCCTTACATAAAATAGAACCTTTAGTGGTAGAAAAAGACTTATCTATTATTGCGCTTGTTGGTGATAATATGAAAAGCCATCAAGGTATTAGCGGAAAAATGTTTAGTGCTCTTGGTAAAAACAATATTAACATAAGAGCGATTGCACAAGGTGCTTCAGAAAAAAACATCTCTGCTGTAATTGCAGATAAAGATGTTAAAAAAGCATTAAACACCTTACACGAGCGCTTTTTTGAAGAAAACACAAAACAGCTAAATGTATTTATTACAGGAGTTGGTAATGTTGGCGAAAAGCTAATAGATCAAATTCAGCAACAATATGCCTTCTTAAAAAAGAACCTTAAAATTGACGTTAGAATTGTTGGAATGGCAAATTCTAAAAAAATGATTTTCAATGAAAAAGGTATCGATTTAACAAATTGGGCAACACAATTTCATCATGCAGAAACATCAAGCTTACAAGGCTTTTTAGATAAAGTAATAGCTTTAAACTTACGTAATAGCATTTTTGTAGATATTACTGCTAGTGAAGCTGTTTCAAAATTATATGCAGACTATCTTAAAAACAGTATTGCTGTTGTTGCTTGTAATAAAATTGCATGTTCTAGTATGTATGAAAACTATAAAAAGCTTCAAGACTTATCGTTAAAATACAATGCTCCTTTTTTATATGAAACTAATGTTGGTGCAGGATTACCAATTATAAGTACCTTAAAAAACTTAGTAGCATCTGGAGATAAAGTAGTTAGTATTCAAGCGGTTTTATCAGGAAGTTTAAACTTTGTATTTAATAACTTTAATGACAAAAAGAACTTTCATGATACAGTAAAACAAGCACAATTTGAAGGCTATACAGAACCAGATCCTAGAATAGATTTAAGCGGAATTGATGTAGCTAGAAAAATATTAATTCTAGCTCGTGAAAATGGTGGAAAAATTGAAATTGAAGATATTGAAAACGATTCCTTTTTAACCAAAGCAAATTTAGAAAGTGGCTCTGTAGATGATTTTTACGAAACTTTAATTGCAGATGAACCGCATTTTCAAAAACTTTACGCTTCTGCAAAAGAAAAAAACTGTCAGTTAAAATACGTTGCAGAATATAATAAAGGAAAAGCAAAAGTTGGTTTAAAAGAAATTCCGGAAGGACACCCTTTTTACAACCTTGAAGGAAAAGATAATATTGTAATGTTTTACACGCAACGTTATCCAGAACAACCTTTAATTGTTAAAGGTGCTGGAGCTGGAGCAGATGTTACTGCCTCTGGTTTATTTGCAGATATCATTCAAATTGCTAATAAATAAAAAGTCATGAGAATAAAGAAAAGAGCATTTAGACAAAACCAACCGTCTATTTCCTTTTCTTTATTTTCTTTTTTCTATAAAAAATGAATCAAATAAAAATATTTTCACCAGCCACTGTAGCTAATGTTTCCTGCGGATTTGATGTGCTAGGCTTTTGTTTAGACACTGTTGGTGATGAAATGATTATTAGAAAAACCGTTGAAAAAGGTATAAAAATCACTAAAATTGATGGTTTTGATTTGCCTTTAGAAACCAAAAAAAATGTTGCTGGTGTTGCTGCATTAGCAATATATGAAGATGCCAAACCAGATTGTGGTTTTGAAATAGAAATCTATAAAAAAATTAAACCTGGAAGTGGTATTGGTAGCAGTTCTGCTAGTGCTTCTGGAGTAGTTTTTGCCATTAATGAATTATTAGGTAAACCATATAATAAAACACAATTATCTGATTTTGCAATGAAAGGAGAAGCTGTTGCTAGTGGTAGCGAACATGCAGATAATATTGCTCCTGGAATTTTTGGTGGTTTCACTTTAGTAAAAAGTAATCAACCTTTAAAAATACTAGAGCTACCTACTCCATCAAATTTATATGCTACGCTAATTCATCCGCAAATAGAAGTTAAAACTGCCGAAGCTAGAAATATTTTACCTAAAAATATACCTATGCAAGATGCCATTACACAATGGTCTAATGTTGGTAGTTTAGTGCATGCTTTGCATACTAATGATTATTCTTTATTAGGTGAAGCATTACAGGATGTTATTGTAGAACCACATAGAAGCAAGTTAATTCCGCATTATAATGAAGTAAAAAAAGCTGCTATTTCTAATGGTGCTTTAGGAAGCGGAATTTCAGGTTCTGGACCTTCTGTTTTTTCTTTATCAGAAGGAATAGATACTGCAAAAAAGGTAGAGCAAGCCATACAAGAAGTGTACACAAAAACAGGAATTGAATTTTACACATTCACTTCAAAAATCAACGCAGAAGGTATTAAGATACTGAGCAGTGAGTAAAAAATAAAAAGATTAAATAATTAAAATATTACCGCTTTCGCGGAAAATAAAGATGAATTACTACAGTTTAAACCATAAGGCACCAAATACAACATTTAAAGATGCTGTTATAAAAGGATTAGCTCCTGATAAAGGATTATATTTTCCAGAAAGTATAACGCCTTTACCAAAATCTTTTTTTGATAATATAGACGATTTATCCTATTCTGAAATTGCTTTTCAAGCCATTAAACAGTTTGTTTCACCAGAAATTCCAGAAGAGGTATTAAAAACTATTGTTGAAGAAACACTTGCTTTTGATTTTCCTGTAGTACAATTAAACGATCACATATCTACTTTAGAGTTATTTCATGGTCCTACCATGGCATTTAAAGATGTTGGTGCTCGATTTATGGCAAGATGTTTAGGCTATTTTAACCAAAACAACACCAATGAAGTTACTGTTTTAGTTGCCACTTCTGGAGACACAGGAGGAGCTGTAGCTAACGGATTTCTTGGTGTAAAAGGAGTTAATGTGGTAATATTATATCCTTCAGGAAAAGTAAGTGATATTCAAGAAAAACAATTAACTACTTTAGGTCAAAATATTAAAGCTCTAGAAGTTGATGGTGTTTTTGATGATTGTCAAGACATGGTAAAACGTGCTTTTTTAGACGATTCTTTAACCAGTAAAATGCAATTAACTTCTGCTAATTCTATTAATGTTGCACGTTGGTTACCACAGCTTTTCTATTTTATGTTTGCTTACAAACAGCTACATAAAACACATAAAGAGATCGTTTTTTCTGTACCTAGCGGAAACTTTGGAAACGTTTGTGCAGGAATGATGGCACAACAATTAGGCTTGCCTATTAAACATTTTATAGCTTCTAATAACGAAAACAACGTAGTTACTAAATACTTACAAACCGAAGAATATAACCCAAAGGCTTCTGTACAAACCATTAGTAATGCTATGGATGTTGGTAACCCAAGTAACTTTATTCGTATTCAAGAAATTTATAAAAATAATTTTGAAAGCTTAAAAGACAACCTGTCTTCATATAGCTTTACAGATGCTGCTACTAAAGATGCTATGCTTGAAATTTATAACAATTATAACTATGTTGCAGATCCTCATGGAGCTGTAGGTTATTTAGGATGTAAATCTTATTTGCAAGAAAATCCAGATGCACATTGTGTGTTTTTAGAAACTGCGCATCCTACTAAATTTTTAGATGTGGTAGAAGAAGTTATTCCTCAAAAACAGGAATTACCAGAACAAATTCAAGCAGTAATGCACAAAGAAAAAGAAGCAACTAAAATTAGTACCTATCAAGATTTAAAAGATTTCTTGTTGCAATAATGAAATGCGTTTTCATTCCTAAAAAAAGCAAGAATCCTTTAGAATATTAAAAATATATTTCTGTTTTTATAAGAATGAAAAACATACAATTGCAATACCAAGGCTTTCTAAACACACCTAATTTGTGGTTAGAAAACACCATATTTGGTATGCAACAATTTCAATTATTAAATACGGTTTTAAAAGCAAACGATTTAAATAATTCTAAATTAAGACTTGGTAAATTAGTTGAACGCTTTGTTAGCATACAGCTAAAAGAAGACGATTCGGTTAGTATTTTAGCAGAAAATATTCAGATACAAAACGGAAAACGTACTATTGGCGAAATAGATTGTCTTTTAAAAAAAGAAGAGCAACCCATTCATCTAGAAATTATCTATAAATTTTATTTATATGATGAAACTGTTGGTGCTACAGAAATAGAACATTTTATTGGTCCAAATAGAAAAGATAGTTTTCTTGAAAAACTTACCAAACTAAAAGAAAAACAACTACCACTACTCTACCATAAACAAACCAAACCCTTACTTCAAAAAATAGGCATACCTGCAGAAACGATACAACAACAAGTCTGTTTTAAGGCACAATTATACATGCCTTATTCTGTAAAAAAAGCAACAACTAAGCTAGTAAATCCTACATGTATTCAAGGATATTACTACTACTTAAATCAATTAGAACAATTTGCAGATTGTGCGTTTTTTATTCCAGAAAAAAAAGATTGGTTAATTTATAAACCCAATCCAAATACGTGGCTTGATTACGCTTCATTTATAACCGAAGTAAAACTTCTTTTAAATCAAGAAAAATCACCTTTATGTTGGATTAAAAAACCAAATAATGAAACCGAAAAATGCTTTGTAGTTTGGTGGTAATTTTTTTAATTCATTGTAATGCTGTAGTTATAAAACAATAGTTTCGTTAAAATCGAAACCAAATTGCAATGCTAACTATTCCATTTTACTTATTTTACAAACCTAATAACTAGTTTTTTTATGAGTGTATTAAATCAATTTCAATTAAACGGAAAAGTAGCATTAGTTACTGGTTGCAAAAGAGGTATTGGTAAGGCAATGGCTATTGCTCTAGCAGAAGCTGGCGCAGATATTATTGGTGTAAGTGCAAGTTTAGAAAAATCAGGAAGTGCTATTGAAAAAGCGGTTCAAAAAACAGGTCGTAGCTTTACAGCATATACTTGCAATTTTAGTAATCGTGAGGCTTTGCAAGATTTTATTGAAGAAGTAAAAAAAGACTTTCCTGTTATAGATATTTTAGTAAATAACGCAGGAACCATACAACGTACTCCAGCCATAGCACATAATAATAAAATATGGGATGAAGTGATTGCAGTAAACCAAACTGCTCCATTTATACTTACTAGAGAAATAGGAAAAGAAATGGTAGCTAGAGGTTCTGGTAAAATAGTATTTACAGCATCGTTACTCACTTTTCAAGGCGGAATTACAGTACCTAGCTATGCTGCTAGTAAAGGTGCTATTGCGCAAATAACAAAAGCCTTTGCTAATGAATGGGCTAAAAGTGGCGTACATGTAAATGCCATTGCTCCTGGTTATATTAGTACAGATAATACCAAAGCCTTACAAAAAGACAACACACGTTCTGAAGCTATTCTTTCTAGAATTCCTGCAGAACGTTGGGGAAATCCAGAGGATTTTGCTGGTCCTATTGTGTTTTTATGCTCCAATGCTTCTAACTATATGCATGGAAGTGTTCTGCTGGTAGATGGAGGTTGGATGGCGCGTTAAACAATCCTTAGTAGCAGCTACTAAAAGCTTTAAAATTTGAAAATAAGCATTCTTTTTAAACTCCTCGTTTAAAACAAATTACCAGTTTAAGGAGCTACACCTATTTACTTTTAAATATTAAATTTAAATTCCTTTATTTTTTCGGTAAAAAATAAAATCTACATTAATTTACTATGCTGTTTTAAACAACTAGCAGTATATTTACCTTATATTACTTATAATAAAAAGAATGCAATTAACCATTGAAAACATATTACTAGTTGGCTCTCTATTACTACTCATTAGTATTATTGCAGGAAAAACATCTTATAAGTTTGGTGTACCAACTTTATTATTGTTTTTGGCAATAGGAATGCTTGCAGGTTCTGATGGAATTGGTGGTATTCGTTTTGACGATCCTAAACTAGCGCAATTTATTGGTATTGTATCCTTAAATTTTATCTTGTTTTCTGGTGGATTAGACACCAATTGGAAAGCTGTAAAACCTATACTTAAAGAAGGTATTGCTTTATCTACTTTAGGAGTTTTGTTAACAGCGCTTTCGCTTGGTACTTTTGTTTGGTTTATTACAGATTTTACCATTTATGAGAGTCTCTTATTAGGTTCTATAGTTTCTTCAACAGATGCAGCAGCTGTATTTTCTATTCTTCGTTCTAAAAGTTTGGCGCTTAAAACCAATTTAAGACCTACTTTAGAGTTAGAAAGTGGTAGTAATGATCCTATGGCATATGTGCTTACACTAGCCTTTTTAACGTTAGTAATAAATCAAGATAAAAGCTTTTTATCTATTATTCCTTTGTTTTTACAGCAAATGATTTTGGGTGGTATTCTAGGTATTTCTTTTGGTATGCTAAGTAAATACATCATCAATAACATAAAATTAGATTTTGAAGGTTTATATCCTGTTTTAGTAATAACCTTAATGTTTATTACATTTTCTGCTACAGATTTTCTTGGTGGTAATGGGTTTTTAGCTATTTACATTTGTGCTGTATATTTAGGAAATCAAGATTTAATACATAAAAAAACCATTTTAAAAATGTTTGATGGTTTGGCTTGGTTAATGCAAATTGTATTATTCCTTACTTTAGGATTACTTGTATTTCCTTCTCAAATCATTCCGTATATGGGAATCGGACTTCTTATTTCCTTATTTTTAATTGTTGTTGCTAGACCTATTGGTGTTTTTATAAGCCTTATGTTTTTCAAAATGAAAATGAAAAGAAGATTTTATATTTCTTGGGTTGGTTTACGTGGCGCTGTTCCTATTGTATTTGCTACCTATCCTCTTTTAGCAGGAATTGATAAAGCAAACATGATCTTTAATATTGTATTTTTTATATCTGTAACCTCTATATTAATTCAAGGTACCACCTTATCTATTGTTGCAAAATGGTTAGATGTAGGTTTACCAGAAACACAAAAAAAATTATCAGCTACAGATTTACTATTAGAAGAAAACCCAAAGGCCGAAATGAAAGAGCTTTTAATAACTCCGGATTGTTTTGCTGTAGATAAAAAAATTGTAGAATTGGGTTTTCCTAAAAACGCAATAATTGCAATGATTAGAAGAGGTGATTCTTATATAGTACCCAACGGTTTAACAATAATTGATGCCAAAGACACCTTAATTGTACTTGCCGATAGACCTGTTGTTTTTGATGAAGTATATAAAACACTAAAAAGAAAGAAGGATTAGACAAAAAATTTTAAGCATTACTTCGCTTTTATATTTAAAGCATTATTTAATCCTATTCCTAAAAACCAACTCAATATTTTTCAATACTTTTGTTTTTCAATAATTCAATAACATAGGTTTCCGACTTCACGGAAATAAAAAATATATTCTTTATGAAAAATACTGCATTAACTGCAACTCATGAAGCTTTAGGAGCAAAAATGGTTCCTTTTGCTGGTTACAACATGCCTGTTCAATACGAAGGTGTAAACATAGAACACGAAACGGTAAGAAAAAGCGTTGGTGTTTTTGATGTAAGTCATATGGGAGAATTCTTAATTACTGGTCCTAATGCACTTGCTTTAATTCAAAAAACATGTAGTAATGATGCTAGCAAACTTACTATTGGTAAAGCGCAATACAGTTGTATACCAAATGATGATGGAGGAATTGTAGATGATTTAATTATCTATAAACTTAAAGAAGAACAATATTTATTAGTAGTAAATGCTAGTAATATTGAAAAAGATTGGAACTGGATTAGTTCTAAAAATGATGTTGGTGCAGAAATGCGTGATTTAAGTGAAGACTACTCTTTACTTGCTATTCAAGGTCCTAAAGCGGTTGAAGCAATGCAAAGTCTTACAAGTCATGATTTAGCTGCTATTAAATTCTACAATTTTGAAGTTGGTGATTTTGCAGGAATTGAAAACGTTATTATCTCTGCTACTGGTTACACAGGAAGTGGTGGATTTGAAATTTATTGCAAAAATACCGAAGTAAAACAAATTTGGGATAAAGTTACCGAAGCTGGAGCAAAACCTATAGGACTAGCTGCAAGAGATACCTTGCGTTTAGAAATGGGATACTGCCTTTACGGAAATGATATAGATGATACTACTTCTCCTATTGAAGCTGGTTTAGGATGGGTTACAAAATTCACTAAAGAGTTTACCAATTCTGAAGCTTTACAAGAACAAAAAAGTCGTGGTGTAGAACGTAAACTTATTGCTTTTGAGTTAGATGAAAGAGGAATTCCTCGTCATGGTTATGATATAGTAGATGGTCAGGGTAAAAAAATTGGTGAAGTAACATCAGGAACCATGAGTCCTATGCTAGGTAAAGGTATTGGTCTTGGTTATGTACCTACTGTTTTTGCTGATGTAAATAGCAAAATAAACATACAAATACGTAAAAATGCTGTTCCTGCAACAGTAGTAAAATTACCATTTTATAAAGGGTAATATGCAAGATTTTCAACAAGTAATTAACAGCATTCACAAGCAATTAAAAGATGAAATTAATCGTGGATTAGTTGCTAATTATATTCCTGAATTATCTCATATTGATGTCAATAATTTTGGCATTCATTTAAAGTTAATTTCAGGCGAAAATTTTTCGGTTGGTGACTCGCAAGTTCCGTTTTCCATTCAAAGTATTTCTAAAGTGCTTTCCCTTTCTTTGGCTTTTCAATTACAAGGAAATGCACTTTGGAAACGCATGGATGTAGAACCATCAGGAGATCCTTTTAACCAATTATCTTTATTAGAATTAGAAAACGGAATTCCTAGAAATCCTTTTATTAATTCTGGTGCTATTGTTATAGCAGACATTTTAGTTTCGCAATTAAAAAACCCTAAAGAAGAGTTTTTACATTTTGTTCGTGATTTAGCAAATGACCAAACCATAGCATATAATCCAGCTGTTGCTGCATCAGAAAAAGCTACAGGGTATACTAATTATGCTGCAGCCTATCTTTTAAAATCTTATCAAAATTTAGAAAATGAAGTAGATAAAGTACTTGATTTCTATTTTTACATGTGCTCTTTAGAAATGAATTGCGAGCAACTAACCAATGCCTTTTATATATTTGCTAACCATGGTGTTTGCCAACAAAACAAAACTTGGTTAACTACAAGTCAAATAAAACGTATTAATGCCATTATGCTAACCTGTGGTTTTTATGACGAAGCTGGAGAGTTTGCATTCGAGGTAGGTTTACCTGGAAAAAGTGGTGTTGGTGGTGGTATTGTAGCCTTATTGCCAAATAATTTTGTAATTTCTACATGGTCTCCAGGACTAAACCCAAGAGGAAATTCTAAAATTGGTATGCAAGCTTTAGAAGCTTTTACGACCAAAACTAAACTTTCTATTTTTTAAAAAGATTTGCTCCATTCATGTTGCATAAAAAAAAACACAAAATACTTATACTTGGTGTAAATGGCTTTATTGGTAATGCTATTTACAAAGAGATATGCGCCTATTTTAGAGTTTTTGGTACCTATGCAACACCTACAAATAGCTTAGAAAAAAACAAACAATTTTTTCATTATAACCACGAAGAAGATGATGTGGTAGAAATTCTTAAAGCTACTAAACCTAGTATTATTATTTCTTCGCTCCGCGGAAACTTTGCCACACAAACCATAGCACATCAACATATAACAGAATATGTAAAACAACACGATTGCAAAATTATATTTCTATCTTCTGCCAATGTGTTTGATGCCTATAAAAACTACCCAAGTTACGAGCTAGATAAAACCTTAAGTGCTAGTATTTATGGACATTTTAAAATAAAAATTGAAAATATGCTTATGCGTTTACCAAAACGTAAATGGGCTATTTTAAGATTACCAATGATTTTTGGCCAAGGAGCTCCTAGAGTTGAAGAAATAAAAACACTTCTAAAAGAAAAATTACCAATAGAAATCTTTCCTAACTTAATCATTAACGTTACTACAGACGATAAGCTATCGCAACAAATTCACTACATCATTAACAGAAATAAATCTGGAATTTTTCATCTAGGAAGCACAGATTTAATACATCATGATGAATTTATAAAAGAAATTGTGTCTTCATTAATTTTCTACAAGCCTATTTATAAGCAAGTCTATACTACAAATGACGATAGATATTTAGCTGTTTTACCAAAAGAAAATTTATTACCAAAAAACTTACAAATACAGAGCAAAGAAGTACTTAAAATGAGTATTTTGTAGGGTATAAAAAAATCATATAATGCTAGATAAACTTTCCGAAGAAAACATAGAACAACGCTTACTTCATTTTCCTGATTGGGATTATTTTGATAATGCACTTCATGCAGAATTTGAGTTTGACAACTTTAAAGACTGTTTTAGTGCTATGAGCAGAATTGCTTTTGAATGCGAAGCACAAAACCACCATCCAGAATGGAGTAATGTGTATAATATTTTAAAAATTACACTAAGCACACATAGCGTAAACGGAGTAACAATAAAAGATTTTAAACTTGCAGAAGCCATTGATGCTATTGTAATACCAGAAGACGAATAAAAATAGTATACAGCAAATACTTAAAAGAGTAAAACCGTTGCTATTTATAGGCTTTAGGCCAAGTATATTAAATACAAATTACTAAAAAATATCTAATCTTCACGTGTTGCTGTTTGCTGTACTTTTTTTAAATTTGTCTTACATAAATTTTTTAATAAATTTTCCTTCCGAATAGTTCTCGGGCTTCAAGGAAACTAAAAACATATATTTTTAATGGGAAGAGCTTTTGAATTTCGTAAAGCACGTAAAATGAAACGTTGGTCTGCAATGAGTAAAGCCTTTACTCGTATTGGTAAAGACATTGTAATGGCTGTTAAAGAAGGAGGTCCAGATCCTGATACTAATTCGCGTTTAAGGGCAGTTATTCAAAACGCAAAGTCTGTAAACATGCCTAAAGACAATATTGAGCGTGCCATAAAACGTGCAAGCGATAAAAGTCAAGGCGATTATAAAGAAGTAATTTTTGAAGGTTATGCGCCACATGGTATTGCTGTTTTAGTAGAAACAGCTACAGATAACAATACACGTACTGTTGCAGATGTAAGAAGCTATTTTAATAAATGTGATGGTAGTTTAGGTACTTCTGGTTCTGTAGTTTTTATGTTTGACCATACTTGTAATTTTAGAATTAATGCAGAAGGATTAGATCCTGAAGAACTAGAATTAGAATTTATTGACTTTGGTGCAGAAGAAGTTTTTGCCGATGATGACGGAATTTTAATCTACGCTCCTTTTGAAAGTTTTGGTGCTATACAAGCAGAATTAGAATCTAGAGGTATTGAAATCTTATCTTCTGGTTTTGAACGTATACCACAAGTTACCAAAAAACTTAGCGCTGAAGAGGCTGCAGATGTAGAAAAACTTCTTGAAAAACTAGAAGAAAATGATGATGTACAAAACGTATATCATACTATGGAAGAATCTACAGAAGAGTAAAAACATAAATTGTTACCTCTTATTTAATAAACTATATTGTAGTAGATTACAATAGGTATTTAACAGTAACAAGCAAAATTATTATAGTAATTTTAATAAAACCTAAACAAATTGTTTAGGTTTTATTTTGTAACATTATATCAAGTAAAACGTTTTAATAAAAAGCATGTCTATGAAATTTAAATACCTACTATTTTTTATCACTATTAGCGCTTTTTATAATCAAACTACGCAAGCCCAAACTATCTCTGGCACCATAACTTCTAACACTAAGGAAACCGTACCTTTTGCAACCATTCAAATTGGTAATGAATATGGTGTTATTTCTAATGAAGAAGGAAATTTTTCTATAGATACCAAAGGTTTTAAAGAAACCGATTCGGTTACTATCTCTTGTTTAGGTTATGAAAAAAACGCATTTCTTCTTAAAGATTTTACTTCTAAAGAATATGTTTTATCCGAAAAAATAAATGAACTTTCTGAAGTGTTTTTAAACCATACAGCTTTATCTGTAGATTCTATAATGTATTATGTGAAGCGTAATGTGAAAAATAATTACCGATTAGATTTAACCGAGTTTAAAATATTTAGCAGAAAAACAGATTATATTATTGGTGATAATGCCGATTTTGAAATAAAAAAATCAACAGGTTTTAAAAGAAAACAACTACAAGCTTTTAATGATGATTTTGATAAATTAGAAACTTCTTTAGTAAATAATAAATCGAAACAATACACAGATTTTGTTGGTGCTTTAAAGGTTTTAAATAATGAAAAAGCAAAACTAGAGGTTGAAAAAGCCATTACTTTGCGTGATGAAAAAAACAACCAATCTATGGAGAGTCTTGCCGAACGCGGACAAGAAATAGTAATGAAACATTTAGACAAAGACAAGATGTATACGGTTAAGTCTGGATTTTTTAAAGTAACAGATTCTGCTACATTAAATAAAGAAGAAATAAAAAAAAGACAAGATACTGTTAACACATTACGTCATGCTAAAAACGAAAGTTTTAACCTAATTAGTAATAGTAATTTTGCGAATCCAGATGCTAGTTTAGACTTTGTAAAAAACACCAACAAGTATAGATATACACTTAAAGATGTTACTTTTTTAGATAGTGAAATGGTTTATATTATAGATTTTAAACCTAAAAGATCTTCGGCTTTATACACAGGAACCATGTATGTATCGAATGAAAGTTTTGCAGTAATTAGAGCAGATTATACCTTTTATGAAAACAGAGTTGGTGATAAACTAAACCTAAGACTTCTGTTTGGTATTAAGTATATTGAAAAAAATCAAAAAGGTATTGTGGTGTATAAAAAAGCGACAGATAACTACTACTATCCTAGCTATATAAACAAACAAATTGACAGGTACTTTTATGTAAACAGACCTATTAAGTTTATAGAAAATGATAATTCTAGAAATAAAGTAGCTTTTAACTTTAAAATTGAAGGAACTTTTAAAGGAAAATCGGAACTTTTAATTCTTTCTAAAAAAGAAATACAAGCTAGTGATTATAATAGTTTTACCGAAAAAACAAAAATAGATTTTGAAAACCCTAAAACTTATGATGCTGATATTTGGGCAGACTATAATGTTTTAGAACCTTTAAATGATATGAAAAACTTTAAAGTAGAAACAGAAGAATCAAACTAAAAAAAAGCTACTTCAACCTAAGTTAAAATAGCTTTTGTTTGTAGTTTGCTAATGTTTCTTTTTAGGGACGTAATGTTTACTTTATGTTTCATTAGTTCTCTACTAGTAATAGTATTTCAAATATTATGCCAAAATAACTCACCATTTAGCAAAAACAGAAAGTTGCTTTTTTACTGTTTTTATTTCTTAAAGTACAACAAGTACATTTTTTAAAGAATACTTTAAAGTATCTGTTTTAAAATTAGAAATTAACTAGTTTTCATGAAAATAAATAAAATGCAAAAAGGTATCATTGCACTAGTTACATAGAAAAGGATAAAAAAAACAACCTGTTTTAACGGAAAGATTTTTCAGGAATTTTTCCTTTAACACCTTTAAAAAAGGCATACATAAAATCAAAATCTGCTTCTATATTATCTGTAGGATAAAAGGGTTTTGAAATCTTATTTTGTTTATTGGCAAAATCAAAAGTTACCATTACAATTGGCACGTTTGCTGCTTTTGCAATGTGATAAAAACCTGTTTTCCATTCAGATACTTTTTTACGCGTACCTTCTGGAGCTAGTGTTAATCGTAATTCTTCTTTAGTTTCAAAAAGTTTCGCTATTGCTTCTACTTTATTTTGACCAGGAGTTCTATCTAATGCAGTACCTCCTACTGCTCTAAAATAGTAACCAAAAGGCCATAAGAAAAGTTCTTTTTTTCCTAAAAAGTTAATTTTTGTATTTGTTATTCTTCGAATAAGTAAACCAATATAAAAGTCATGCCAACTAGTATGTGGAACTGCTATAATAATATACTTTTTTAAATCTTTTGGAAACTCGCCAATGAGCTTCCATTTCATTAATTTAAAATATATAAACTTGTATAGAATAGTTAACATTTAGTAAGCATTACATTTTTAAATAAAGAGCTTTAAGCTTTTCTCTTGTAATTGTTTTTTTCCAGTTTTTACCAATGGCATTTTCCCAAAGAGGCTCTAAACTTAAAGCAACATCTATCATGATATCAAATTCTTTATCACTTAAGTCTGCACAAACACCTTGTGGAATGCTTATATTATGCTTGTCTCTCATGGCTTTATACATAGCTACACCTTCTGGATAGTATTCTTCAAGATGCTCAAAAACAATACAGTTACCAACACCATGTTTTACACCTAGTAAATAACCTAAACCATAACTCATAGCGTGCGCTACACCTACTTGCGAGTAGGCAATACTCATACCTCCATGCCAAGAAGCCATCATTAATTTATCTGCTGCTTCTTTTTCGGTTAAGGTATCTTCAAGAAAAATTTCTTTGCAAAGCTCTAATGCTTTTTCACCATAACTTTGGCTAAAAGTATTTAAATAAGTACCATTTAAAGACTCGATACAGTGAACAAAACAATCCATACCTGTATAAAACCATTGGTTTTTAGGTACGTCTTTAGTTAATTCTGGATCTAATATTACTTGATCAAATGGAGTATAATCGCTATTTATTCCTAATTTTCTAACAGGACCTGTTAAAATAGTCGTTCTAGAAACTTCAGAACCTGTACCAGAGATGGTAGGTATACCAACATGGTAAATTCCAGGATTTTTAATTAAATCCCAACCTTGATAGTCTTTTGCTTCACCTTTATTGGTTAGCATTAAAGCAACCGCTTTTGCTAAATCTAAAAGAGTACCACCACCAATACCAATGATACCAGATGGTGTTTCTTTATAGTTAAGAATAATTTGTTCTACCAATTCATCTACTTGTGATGTTTTTGGTTCTTCGTTTGCAGAGATGTAAATTAATTTATCATCATACGATAAAGGAATTCTAGAGGTTAACCAAGCGTTTCCTTTAAACACATCGTCTACTAAAAATATAAATGGTGCTTTAGCGTTTTTACGTTTAGGCGATAAAATTTCGTTCAATTGATTGAAACTTCCGCGTCCATAAACTACTCTGGACACCATTGGATAATTTTTATAAGTCATTTAATTAGTTTCCTTTTTAAAAAATAAAAATAACACTATTTATTGTACTGTATATCTATTTTGATTTTTTTTATAAAAATTTCAAAATATCTTTTACGTTTTTAATTGTTTTAAAAGCTTTGCCATTAGTTTCTTTTTCAGTTACTTGCTCGTGTGCCCAAGTGGTGTGAAAAGGTACGTGTACAGCATGTGCTTTAATATTTATTAATGGTAATATATCTGATTTTAAAGAATTACCTACCATTAAAAATTCGGAAGGATTTATATCTAAATGGTTTAATAATTTAGAATAATTTGCCTCTTTTTTATCACTTAACACTTCAATATGATGAAAATAATCTAATAATCCTGATTTTTCTAGCTTTCTTTCTTGATCTAATAAATCGCCTTTTGTAGCAACAATTAGCTTGTATTTTCCTGATAAAGCTTCTAAGGTTTCTTCTACTCCATCTAGCAGTTCTACAGGTTCATTTAGCATTTGTTTACCAATGTTTAAAATCTGCTCTATGGTTTTATTAGAAATGGTATAATTAGATAGCTCTAAAGCCATTTCTACCATAGATAAAACAAATCCCTTTACTCCGTAACCATACAATGGTAAATTTTTCATTTCCATTTTAAAGAGTTCTTGATCTACTTTATTAGCAGTTTCAAAACCTCCTAAAAGCTTTGCAAATTCTAACTCTGCATCACGAAAATAAGTTTCGTTTACCCAAAGTGTATCGTCTGCATCAAAGCCAATTACTTTTATATTTTGATATTCTTTATTCAATTATTTTAAGTTTTTTAACTACAAGGTAAGTTTCTATTATTTCGTAAAATAATACAATTACTTCCATAGTTTTTTAGCTCTTTCTAAATCTTCAGGTGTATCTATTTCAACTCCTTGTACGTTAGTTTCTACCATTTTAATACGTTTACCATATTCTAAATAGCGAATACATTCAATTTTTTCTGAAGCTTCTAATGGTAACATTGGTAATCTATAAAAATCTAGTAATGCTTCTTTTCTAAAGGCATAAACCCCTTTATGCTTATAGTATTTAGCTCCTACATCTGTTGCTCTTGGATACGGAATTGGGCTTCGTGAAAAGTATAAAGCAAAGTTATTTTGATCTACAATGACCTTTACTGTATTCGGGTTTTTTATTTCTTCTTGGTCTGTAATATGTACCATTAAAGAAGCTAAATCTACTTGCTTTTCTGTATCTTTTTTAAAAACCTCTATTAGTTTTTTTAACGAAGCTACTTCGGTAAAAGGTTCATCACCTTGAACGTTTACAACAATATCAATATCTAGATTTTCTACAGCTTCAGCAATTCTATCACTACCACATTCATGCTCTTTTAGGCTCATGATTGCTTTTCCGCCATGACTAGTAATTTCTTTAAAAATGATTTCGCTATCGGTTACTACAAAAACATCATCAAATAAATTGGTTGCTTTTGTGGCTTCATAAGTACGAAGAATTACCGTTTTACCATTAAGGTCTTGCATAAGCTTGCCTGGAAAACGAGATGCACTATAACGTGCAGGAATCATGGAAATTATTTTCATATACAATAATAATATAGATACAAAAATATAACATTTAAAATAGATTTTATGTCTTAGTAGATTTAAACTTTTTATAAAGCCTATAAATTATAAAGAGAATAATGATAACTAGTAGTATAGCTAAAACAGGAAGAAATAAGGAAATAATAGACATAACAATAGCTGTACCTGTTTCTAAAGTAGAAATTACAGGGTTGGCTACACTAGCAGTTGTAGTGGTAGATGCTAACCTGGTTGCACTTGAGGTTCCTGCAACTGCTGTGGCAGTTCCTGCTCCTGCTATTATGGCTAATGCCCAAGTTATTACAGGACTTAAATCTGCAACTGTAGAAACCATAACCGCTGTTCCTGCTATTGCTGCTAAAGGCACAGCAACAGTATCTAATAAATTGTCTACTAACGGAATGTAATACGCAAAAATTTCAACTATAGTAGCAACACCAAGGGTTACAACTGCAGTTAAACTACCAATCCATTGCCAAGAATCATTTAGTTCCCAAAGATTAAAATGTGCTGCTAAACTTAATGCAAATAATGGTACAAAAACTCTAAAACCTACAGAGGCTGCAAGTCCTATGCCTAAAAATATACTTAAAATAGTTTCTGTAGTCATTTATATAAATGGTTTAGCACTTTGCTACCTAGTGTTAAAATTCTTCTTGAAAAAAATCATCTTTAAAACCAATAAGATACAATTTTTCTTTTGCTCTTGTAATTGCAGTATACAACCAGCGTAAATAATCTGTATCAATACCATTTGGTAGGTATGGTTGTTCTACAAAAACAGTATTCCATTGTCCACCTTGTGATTTATGGCAAGTAATAGCATAAGAGAATTTTACTTGTAAAGCATTAAAGTGTTTATTCTGTTTTATTTTTAAAAACTTTTTATAGTTACTGGTTTCGTCTTGAAAGTCTTTTTGCACTTCTTGATACAATCGGTTAGAGTCTTCATAGGCTAATGAAGGGGTTTCTGCAGTAATAGTATCTAATAGTAAAACGGTTTCAAAAGGTTTCATTTTTGGGTAATCAACCATTCGTATTTTTACTTCAGCAAAACGAAAACCATATAGTTCTTGAATAGAGAATATTTCTAATACTTCAATAATATCACCATTTGCTATAAAACCAGCTTCGGTTGTAGGTTTAATCCAATAGTAATTATTTTTTACTACCATTAAATAATCACCAGCAGAGAGTTCGTTTTCATTAAACAAAATACGCTCTCTAATTTGTTGGTTATATAGGTTAGCTCTTTTGTTACTTCTAACAATAATGGCTGTTTCTTCATTTCCTAGATTACTATAAGAATCGTTAATGGCATCCATAATTTCATAACCATCAACAAGCCTAACAATGTCTTTAAAGGATTTTAGTTCAAACTTAAAGGTATCTACAAAAGCACTAGAAAGTGCTTCACGTAAAATGGTTGCATTTTCTAAAATACCAGAATCCTGTTCTTGACGTACTACTTCATCTAGCTCCATTTTAGTAACGTCTTTATCATAACTTAAACTTAAAGTGTTTTCATCTAAAGCAGGACTTATATCTAATTTTACAGGAGGTAATTGTGCTGTATCACCTATTAATAATAGTTTACATTGATGCCCAGAATACACATAACGCATTAAATCATCTAACAAAGAACCGTTTTCATAAAGTTTAGAATCACTAGCAGTATCTGAAATCATAGAAGCTTCATCTACAATAAAAATGGTGTTTTTATGCTTATTAGGTTGTAAAACAAAGTTTACTCCTCCTCCTTTATTTTTTTTAGGAAAGTATATTTTTTTATGAATAGTAAAGGCTTCCTTTTTAGAATAATTAGAGATTACTTTTGCCGCACGACCTGTTGGTGCCATTAGTACTGCGCTTTTTTTAGCTTTCCATAAATGCGTAACAATAGTACCAATAATGGTGGTTTTTCCTGTTCCTGCATATCCTTTTAATAAATATAACGCATTTGGTGATTTTGAAAAAATAAATTCAGAAAGTTGTAATAAAACAATATCTTGTTTTGGTGTTGGTTTGAATGGAAACTGCTGTTTTATAAGGGAATAAAATTGAGATGCGTTCATTAATATGGTCTGTCTAATAAAATTTCATCAAATATAGTAATGATTTTTATGCACTTTGGTTTTAACGATTAAAAAAAAATTGTAGATTTGCGAAAGACCTTTATTAAAAATTAATTAATCATACTATGAATTTAATATTAATTGCAGTTGCAGTAATACTTTTAACAATTGGGTTGGTTTGGCTTATCGATAAGTTTGTACCAACAAAATTAAGACCTGTTATAATGATAGCACTTTGGGCTTTAATAGCCTTTTTAGGTTATCAAACTTTTAATTCTATTTATGAACCTATTAAATTTAATAAAGTAAAACAAAAACGTTACGCTGCTGTTATTGAAAAAATGGTAGATGTAAGAGATGCTCAATTAGCACACAGACAAGTAACCGGAACTTTTGCTCCTAACTTTGACAACTTAATTAAATTTATAGATACTGCTAAATTTACAATTACACAACGTAGAGTAGAAACTGTTTTAGACGAAGAAAAAACAAGATTATTTGGTGGTGTTGAAACCATGAAAGATATTACTGTTATTGATACATTAGGTTATGTTTCTGTAAAAGATTCTTTATTTAAAAATTCAGATAGATATAAAACTATGATGAATATACCTAGTATTGAAGGAGCTAAAATAGAAATGAAATCTGGATTATTAGGAGAAGAAGGAGATACTAAAATTCCTGTTTTTGAAGCAAAATTATCTAAGAACATTATTTTAGCAGATCAAAACAAAGATTTATTAGCACAAGAAAACGAAACTGTTTCTGTAGATGGTGTTAATGGAGATGCAATTAGAGTTGGATCTTTAAACGAAGTAAATACTAGTGGTAACTGGCCAAAAACTTATGGCGATAGCGAGTAAACAAAATAAAAAACTAACTAACCAAGAATTGTCCATTCAAATAAGTTTGAATGGACTTTCTTTTTGTATTTTAAAATCAAATACAAATATCATTAGTTATTTAAAACATTTTGCATTTACACAAAAGCAAACTCCTTATCAAGTATTACACGATTTAAAGAAAATATTTGATACTATACCTGAATTACAAGTAGGCTTTAATACCATACATGTAATTTATATAAACGAGCTTTCTACGCTTGTACCAAAGTCTTTATTTAATGAAGACGCGATTGCAGACTACTTAAAATTTAATTCTAAAATTCTGCAAACCGATTATATTGCGCATGATGAAATTGCAATAAATAATAGCGTTAATGTATATGTACCATATATAAACATTAATAATTATTTATACGAAAAGTTTGGCACATTTGCATACAAGCACTACTCTACCATTTTAATAGAAGAAATACTTTTAGCTGAAAAGGATGCACAAGATCAAAAAATGTATGTGCATGTAAGTAAAAATCACTTTGAAATAGTAGTAACTAATAAAGGTAAATTAATACTTTACAATACTTTTACGTATATTACCAAAGAAGATTTTATATACTACATTTTATTTACTGCAGAACAATTACAACTAAATCCAGAAACACTAACACTTGTGCTTTTAGGTGATATAGTTAAAGAAGATGCACTTTACAACATAGTATTTAAATACATAAGACATGTACAATTTGGTACACCCAATACCAATTACATAACCGAAGAAGAAGAAACAATACATTATAATTATATTTTAAAGCATAGCTTTTAATGCGAATAATTTCAGGTACCTATAAAGGCAGAAGAATAACTGCACCAAAAAAATTACCCATCAGGCCAACTACAGATATGGCCAAAGAGTCTTTATTTAATATTTTAAATAATCAGTATTATTTTGATGCTATTTCTGTACTAGATTTATTTAGCGGAAGCGGAAACATAAGCTATGAGTTTGCCTCTAGAGGAACCACAAACATTACAAGTGTTGACGCTAATTTTGGTTGTATTAAATTTATAAACGAAACAGCAGAAGCTTTTAATATGCCAATACAAACTATAAAAAGTGATGTATTTAAATATCTAGAGAAAACTACTACTCCGCATACCATAATATTTGCAGATCCTCCTTATGATTTTTCTGTTGAAGAATTTTCTAAAATTCCAGAGTTAATTTTTCAAAATAACTTATTAGAAGAAGATGGCTTGCTTATAGTTGAACATTCTAAACATACAGATCTTTCGCATTTAACAAACTACTCCCACTCTAAAGGTTATGGTGGAAATATGTTTAGCTTTTTTGCTTTACCTGTTAATGAAGAAACAGTATAGAATAAAAAAATAAAGCCCTTAGCGTAAAGCAAAGGGCTTTTTTAATGAAGTATATCTATAAGCCGAATTCTGTACTCTTTCTATAAAGAAAAAGCCCTTATCATTTATCTACGTGCATTGTTACCAATACACTTTAGCTGCCTACCCTCTAACATCGCGCGTGCACGCTCAAGCATTAGTTTACATGACATTGCACCACATAGAGTTTACCTGGTTTCACTACAGCATTACCTGTACATACTTTCTGTTGCACTTTTCCTAGCCTCACGACTGGTGGCCATTAACCACTATGTTGCACTATGGTGTTCGGACTTTCCTCCATTTTATTACTAAAACAGCGATAAGGCGAAATACTTAACGCAAAGGTACAATTAACAAAATTTAAAAACTACAATCCAAAATCTAAATTTATAGTATTACTAAAAAAAAAAGAGTAATTACCACAACTATATACTACTACTCCATTTTATACTAAAACACCTTCCTTTATAAATAAAGACACTAAAAAATGTTAATAACTCCTATTAAAATTACCATTCAATATTCTATATATTACACTTAATTTTTAACTTTGTTATATTAATATCTCATTCATTAATTAGCATCAATAGATGCAGTAATATTTAGTATAATTTGGAACACTTTGTAGTATCAGCTAGAAAATACAGACCACAAACATTTAAAGATGTTGTTGGTCAGCAAGCTATTACAAACACTTTACTAAATGCAATTGATAATAACCACTTAGCCCAAGCTTTATTATTTACAGGTCCACGTGGTGTTGGTAAAACAACTTGTGCACGTATACTTGCTAAAATGATAAATAGTGATGGTACAGAAACAGATGAAGATTTTGCTTTTAATATTTTTGAATTAGATGCAGCTTCAAACAATTCTGTTGAAGATATTAGAAGTCTTACAGATCAAGTACGTATACCACCACAAGTTGGTAAGTATAAAGTATATATTATTGATGAGGTGCACATGCTCTCACAATCTGCTTTTAATGCTTTTTTAAAGACTTTAGAAGAACCACCAAAGCACTGTATATTTATTCTTGCTACTACAGAAAAGCATAAGATTATACCAACGATTCTATCTCGTTGTCAAATATTCGATTTTAAAAGAATAACTGTTACAGATGCTAAAGAATATTTAAAATATATAGCTCAAGAACAAGGTATAGAAGCAGAAGATGATGCGCTTCATATTATTGCGCAAAAAGCTGATGGAGCAATGCGTGATGCACTTTCTATATTTGATCGTGTAGTAAGTTTTGCTGGTAAAAAATTAACACGCCAAGCAGTAACCGAAAACCTAAACGTTTTAGATTACGAGACTTACTTTACAAGTACAGACTATATTCTTGAAAATAAAATTCCAGAACTACTAATACAATTTAACGCTACCTTATCAAAAGGTTTTGATGGTCACCATTACATTGCTGGATTAGCAAGTCATTTTAGAGATTTAATGGTATGTAAAAATGAGCAGACAGTTGAGCTTCTAGAAGTAGGAGAACAAACCAAAGCAAAATATTTAACACAAAGTAAAAAAGCTTCGCAGTCCTTTTTATTGCAAGGTATAGAACTCGCCAATGATTGCGATTTGAAATATAAAAGCAGTAAAAACCAACGACTACTCGTTGAACTAACTTTAATGAAACTTGCCTCTATCACTTTTGATGGAGAAAAAAAAAATAGCAAAAACTACATAATTCCTGCGTCTTACTTTGCTAAAAAAGGCATCACACCAATTCCTGTACAGAAACCAACAAAGCAAACGCCAACACCTTCTAAAAAAGAAGAAAATACAACAACAGTAAATACCCAAAAGCCTGTTGCACCAACAGCTACTAAAACACCTAGTATACCGTTAAATGCACGAAAAAAATCTTCTTCAGGATTATCTTTACGTAGTATTCGATTAAAAAAAGAACACCAAATTAAACAAATGGAAGTTGTTCATGACGAAGAAGACCTTCCTAAAGATCCATTTACAGAAGAAGCTTTAATTGAGGCTTGGTATGCTTATGTAAAGCTTATTGAAGAAAAAGGACAATTTAACCTTGCTTCTATTTTGTCTATTGACAAACCAAAAGTTAAAGGAACTACCATACATGTAGAATACCCAAATGCTACCAACAAGATTGAGGTAGAAAGACAGCAATATCCTTTATTAGGTTATATTAGAAAGAAAATTAATAATTACGATATTAATTTAGAAATTACAGTAAATGAACAAATGGAGAAAAAGTACGCTTACACTCCACAAGATAAGTTTGAAAAGTTAGCAGAGAAAAATCCAAATATAGAACTGCTTAGAAAAACTTTTGATTTAGATATTTAATAAACATGCTAGGACTAAAACTACCAACAGATCCACGTTGGGTAAATATTGTAGAAAAGAATATAGAAGATATTCTTACAGACCATGCTTTTTGTGAACAAAAGGCAACAAGTACAGCCATTTCATTAATTGTAAGTTTTCCAGAATACACAGAGTTAGTACAAGAAATGGTTGCCTTAGTAAAAGAGGAAATTAGCCATTTTAAAATGGTACATGACCTTATTCTTGAAAAAGGATGGACCTTAGGTAGAGACAGAAAAGACGAATACGTTATAGCGTTATTAAAGTTTTTTCCTAAAGGAGGAAGCAGAACTACGCAATTAGTACATAGACTACTTTATGCTGCATTAATTGAAGCTAGAAGCTGTGAACGATTTAGATTATTATCGGAACAGTTAGAAGACAAAAAACTAGCTACCTTCTATAAAAACTTAATGGTTAGTGAAGCAAACCACTATACTATGTTTTTAGGTTTTGCTAGACAATATGGAGACCGAAAAGAAGTAGATAAAAAATGGCAAGATCTGCTAGATTTTGAAGCAGAGATAATGAAAGACTTAAGCAAAAATCAAAGCATACATGGTTAATAAAAAAAGCCTTCAAATTAATTTGAAGGCTTTTTTTTATAGAATAAATTGGTATTTATATTTTTAAACCAATACCTAATTGAATCGTTGAGTTTTTAGCTTCTATATCACCAGAAGTATCATCTAATATATCTGTAAATCCGTAGCTATATCTTGCATCGATAAAGAAAAATTCACAAACATCATATTGTAATCCTCCTACTCCAGAAAAAGTAAATGTTTCATAGCCATCTTCATAATCCCAAATCTTTAAATTTGCTTGAGGACCAACACCTATAGATAAATTTCCAACATGAAAACGTAGTGTAATAGGTAATTGAATATAATTTGCTCTTAATTCTCTTTCTTTACCTCCTTCTGCAGAAAACACTAATTCTGGCATAATAGATAATTTTTCAGAAAATGCATAATCTACAAAAGCACCAACAGCAACGCCATTTCTGTGTGTATTACTAAAAGTAGGATCTGGATCAAAGTCTAAATTAGAAATATTTAAAGCAGCACGAACTCCTGAAGTTACGTTTTGAGCTTGCATTAAAAACCCTGTAAACAATAAAGCTATTAAAAGTAAATTTTTTCTCATAATGATAAATTGAAAATTAAAAAATTAAAGTAGCGAATGTAATAATAAAAATGTTTAGAAAAGAATAAAATTATATTTTATAACCAATTCCTATTTGAATATTGGTTTGTTTTGCTGTATAATATGCATCTTTATCTAATTTATTAGTAAATCCATAACTATATCTTGCATCTATAAATATTTCACTTGTAATCATATATTCTGCTCCAATAATACCAGACAAGCCAAAGTTTTTAAATCCATCGTTTTCTTCATGAATTTTAACACCAACTAAAGGACCTGCTCCTACAAATAACTTATCAGATATTCTGTATTTAAATAAAATTGGTGCTTGAATATAATTTAAACGAATAGATTTTTCTTTAGCTCCTTCTGCAGAAAACTGTAATTCTGGCATTAGTGAAATAGTATCACTTAATTCAAATTCACCAAAAAAACCAAAAGAAAAACCATTTCTGTGGTCATTGGTAAATTCTGGCGCAGGATCAAAATCTAAGTTAGAAATATTAAGTCCTGCTCTTACACCATATAGAACATCATTTTCTTGCGCAAAGCTGAACAAGCAACTAAATAAAAGAGTAAAAACTAGTATTGATTTTTTCATATTTACATAGGTATTAATAATAGGTTTGAAGTTTTGTGTATTGTTTTTTTTGAAGTGTTATAAATAAACTTCATCATTTAACTTACCATATAAGGTTAATTATATGTAGGATAAATATAAATTAAATTACTAAAATTCAACCATATAAAAGATAAAAAGCAAATTTTTACTGTATGTTGCTAGAAATAGTATCATAATACATACTCTTTATAATTCCGTCTGCTAATCCTATTTTTGGTACATATACATCTTTTGCTCCACTCCATTTCATTGCAGACAAATAAATTCTTGTAGCAGGAATGATTACATCTGCTCTATCTTGATTTAGATTTAGTTCTGTAATACGCTCTTCATAAGAATACGTTTGTAGCATATTATAATAACTGGTTAAGTAAAAATAGGTTAATGGTTTACCCATTGCTTTACCAGATATTTTAAAGATTTTATTAATATTACCACCAGAACCAATAAGATCTATTTTATCATAAATAGCAGTTTTTTCTTTTATCCATTGTTCTAATTCAAACCATGTTTCTTTTTTAACTATATCATTTAATAGTCTTACTGTACCTATTTTAAAAGATCTTGAAGTAACAGATTCTCCGTTTCTTATCACTGTAAATTCGGTACTTCCACCACCTACATCTACGTATAAATATGTTTTATTTTTATCTATAAAAGCATGCAAATCTGTTGCAGCAATAATTGCTGCTTCTTCTTCACCACCAATAATATCTATTTTTAAACCTGTTTGTTCTAAAATAAAATCGCTTACTTTTTTACCATTTGTTGCTTCACGCATAGCAGAAGTTGCACATGCTTTATATTTTTCTACTTTATGCGATTGCATAAGTAATTTAAAAGCCTGCATGGTATCAAGCATACGCTTTGTATTATCTTTAGATATTTTTTGTTTTATAAAAACATCTGCACCTAAACGTATAGGCACACGCACTAATGAACTTTTTTTAAATCTTGGTTTTTTTCCTTTTTCTTCTATAATATTTGCTATTAATAGTCTTACAGCATTAGAACCAATATCTATTGCAGCATATTTTTTTATAGATAACATTTATTGTTTGTTTTTGTAATAATTGTAGGTTTCAAATTGTGAACGAACCTTTGGTTTATTATTACGTTTGTATTTATTGTTTTGATTTTTGTCTATTATTCTTGCTTTTACATTATCACTCCAGCATATATTGTAGGTATCAATTAATTCTTGTTTTATTTCTTCATCATAAATTGGGCAGCTCACTTCTACTCTGTTTTCAATATTTCTTGTCATCCAATCTGCAGAAGAAATATACACTTTAGGATCATTATTATTACAAAAAACTAACAGTCTTGTATGCTCTAAAAACTTATCTATTACACTAATAACTTCAATATTTTCACTCATTCCTTTTTGTCCAGGAATTAAACAGCAAAGTCCTCTAATTATTAATTGAATTTTAACTCCTGCTCTACTAGCTTCGTATAGTTTATCTATCATTTTATAGCTAGACATACTATTCATTTTAAGTCTAATATATGCAGGTTTACCTTCTCTTACATTTTGAATTTCTTTATCTATTAATTTAAAGAAAGCAGACTTCGTATAATGTGGTGATTTTATAATGTGTTTGTATCTATAAACACGATAGTTAGTATCAAAAAAACTAAAAACTTTATTTATGTCTTTTAGTATTTTTTGGTTTGATGTAAACAAGGTGTAATCTGTATAAATTCTTGCTGTAGACTCATTAAAGTTTCCTGTACTAATAAATCCGTAACGAACGATTTTGTTTTTTTCTTCACGTTCAATTACACACATCTTGCTGTGTACTTTTAAACCTGGAACACCAAATAAGAGATTAACCCCTTCTTGTTCCATTTGCTCTGCATAATCTATATTTGCTTGTTCGTCAAATCTTGCTCTTATTTCAATAGATACAGTTACTTTTTTACCATTTTTAGCTGCATTAATTAAGGCACTAGCAACATGCGAAATTTGAGCTAATCTATAAATGGTTATTTTAATGGTTTTTACTGCTGGATCTAATGCAGCTTCACGTAAAAACTTAACAATGTAAGAGAATGTATGATAAGGAGCATATAGCAAATAATCTTTTTTAGCAATTTCACTAAAAATACTCTTTTCAAGACTTAAGCCTTTTATTGGCAAGGCTTCAATTTCATCATAAAGTAAATCTTTTCTTCCTAAACTAGGAAAACGCATATAGTCTCTTCGGTTATGATATCTACCTCCTGGAATAATACTATCTGTATTTTCAATATCCATTTTAGTCATGAAGTATTGAAGGGTATCTTTGTCTATTGTTTTATCATATACAAAACGTACAGGATCACCTATTTGCCTGTCTTTTACACTATCGGATATTTTTTCTATAAAACTTTTACTTAAATCACTTTCTAAATCTAACTCACCATCTCTGGTAATTTTAATCATATGTGCAGTAATGCTATTATAATCAAAAATATTAAAGATATCATCTAGGCAGTAACGCAGTAAATCGTCTACCATAATAATATAGTTTTTGTCGTCTTGTTTAGGCAAAACAACAAACCTATCCATAGCCTTAGATATTTCTATTAAAGCATATTGATTTTTATTGTTTTTTAAAACCATATTTACTGCTAAATACGCAGCACTATCTTTAAGATTTGGTAGTTTTACAAATTCGTTAAGAACAATAGTAACAAGTGCTGGACTTACTTTTTGAATAAAGTAGTTTTTTATAAACTTATGCTGTTCTTTATTGATTTGAGTTTCATTAATTATAAAAATATTTTCAGATTCTAACTTTTTCTGAATAACATTTAAAATTTTTAAACTTTCACTTTGTTGCTTAATTACAATTTGCGTAATTTCTTCTAACAAAGCACTAGCTTTCACTCCTCCCAGTTCACTTTTACCTCCTTTTCCGGCTTCTACAATACGCTTAACAGTAGCATAGCGTACTTTAAAAAATTCATCTAAATTATTAGAAAAAATACCCAAAAATCGAAGTCTTTCAATTAGCGGTACATCTTCATCTTCTGCTTCTTGCAAAACTCTTGCGTTAAATTGTAACCAACTAACTTCTCTATTAATATATATGTTTTCTATTTTTTCAGGTTTAATCATTTAGTAGTATTTTCTATAACAAATATAAATTAATTAATAATTTATTTAAATTGAAAGGTAAAATAGATTTTTGTTATTTTAAATCTTTTGGAAAAATCTTTAAAATAGTTTTTCCAGGTGCTAAATTTTTCCAATCATCCATTTTAAATTCTATACTTACCAAACCGCTAGTTGGCACATTATCATATACTACAGATCCATAAGTATTTACAAAAGAAGTAATAGCGTAATTATGACCAAAAATCATTACATGATCTACATTTGCATCACATTTTTTAATTACCTCTATTAAATCTTCTCCAGAAAAATCATACAACTTATTATTTAACTTAAAATCTATACTATTAAAACCTAAGTTTTTAATAAAAATTTCTGCTGTAGATTTAGCTCTAATAGCATCACTAGAAAGTATTAAATCTGGCTTAAAAATTTTAGATTTCGCACTTGTTGCAACTAAAAATGCATCAGCTATACCTCGCTCTTTCAAAGGTCTCTCAAAATCAATCACTTGATATTTCCAAGAAGATTTTGCGTGCCTAATTATTGTTAATTTTTTCATAATAGTATTCGTTAAATTAATACATTTGTACGATTAAAGGATAGCCGTTTTCCTTTTGTCGAATTTATTAGTTATTTACCACTTTTATTTGATGAAAATAGAAAAAGAATATTAATTTGTTATATAAGCTATTAATTAATAACCCAAATTTTATGATTAAACTTAATCTCTATACATTATACAAATAATGTACTTCCCTCACTAAAGATTATTGTATTGTTTACATTTTGGTTGTTTTTAAAACATTTAAAATAAAAAAGTTAAATAAGCACTTTTAAAGTGTAAATAACTTATACATTGTATATAACAATGTGATTTTATAAATAAAAAAATAAGATTTTATAATATGAAAAAAGTAATCGTATTATTTGTGATACTCCTTACATCACAATTAGGTTTTACCCAAGAACTAGTTAAACTAGATTTTTCAGATTTTGAGAACACACAATTAATGAAAACTAAAAATCTAGAAAACTTTAAATACTTAGCTACCAAAGCGGAAGTTGGAGTTGCCTATATAGAAGAAAATGGTATTAAAACTTATAATACTGAAAATGGTATTAAATTAATTCGTGTTACTAGTGATGCCATTGATGGGTTAAACCAGTCTTTAAAATTTTCTAGTTCTGTAGAAATGATAATTATTGATATTCTAAAACCAAATTTCAATATTAAAACAATAGACTGTTCTAAACTGAAACAATTTGGTAATTTAAAATACATCTACTTTAGATACCAAATTGATATTAAAAATAATAGTGAATTACAAAAGTTTGATTGTTTACCTGTTCAAGTAAAACAGTATTATACTAAACAATTAGCTTCTTAACATATAGACTATGAAAACACATACCAAATCATTTATTAAAACAATTGTAATTATATGCTTGTGCTTTTTTAGTTTTAATGAACTATATAGTCAAGTTAGAGTTCCATTTACACAAAGAACAGCAGCAGAAACTCCTGGCCAAACAGTTTATAGTATAAAAGGGGATTTTACCTTAATTGGTAATACCAATTTAATGCTTCAAAACTATGGTCTTAATACCAATAACAGTAATAATACTATGGTTGCTGTAGATATTGATGGAGATCCTAGTACATCTAATTCTTCCTCTGCAACTTTAAATTTTAGTACAGAAAACGGAGCTATTCCTGACTGTTCTAAAATTATTTATGCAGGTTTATATTGGACAGGTAGAACCTCTAGTTCCAATGTAACCTTAGCAAAACGAAGTGTAAAATTTAAACACGCTAATCAAACAAGTTACCAAGATATTGTAGCAGATGTTAATGATATTTATTTTCCTGGTGACAATAATATGTATGCAGCTTATGCTGAAGTTACAGAAATTGTTAAAGCTAATGGAACAGGACAATATTTTACTGGAAACGTAGAAGTTTCTACAGGAAATGGTGGTACCACAGGTTATTATGGTGGTTGGGGCTTAGTTGTTGTCTATGAAAATGACTTAATGGAATGGAGAGATATTACTGTTTTTGATGGTTATGCTTATTTAGTTGGCTCACAAACTACAAGTAATCAATTAGATGTTAATGGTTTTAATGCTATAGAATATGGTCCTGTAAATGTTAAACTTGGAGTTATAGCAGGAGAAGGAGATAGAGGTATTTCTGGAGATTATTTAGAAATATGGGAAGATAAAGATGATGATGGTGTTATAGACACTAGCGTATTACCTGCTTTAGATGAATGGACGCGTTTAGAACACTCTGGAAATTCAACTGGAAACTTTTTTAATTCTTCTATTCAAACAGGAGGTAACGTTAGAAACCCAAACTTAGTAAACAATACAGGTTTAGATATTAGTATGTTTTATATTGATAATACTAATAATGATATTATTGATAATGGAGATACTAATACTAGCTTTAGGTATGGTTCTACTCAAGACACATATATTATTTTTAATATTGCAATGGCTATTGATGCCTTTGTACCATCTATTGATGGACAAGTGGCTATAAACAATATAGATGGAGATACTACTGTAACAGAACCTTACACTATTAATCCAGGAGAAACGACACAATTTGATATAGATATCCATAATAATGGTAATGAAGCTCTAGAAGATTTTTTAATTCAAATTCCAATACCTGATGCAGGAATATATGTTCCTGGTAGTATTCAATATCAAGTAAATGCACCTGCAAGTACAACAAATGCACCTTATTATGATGCTGCTATAGGTTCTAATGGAGCTATTGTTTGGGATTTTGGCGATTTACCTGAAGGTGCAAATATAAGCGATGTATTAGCTTCACTTTCCTTTCAGGTAGAAGCTTCTACAAACTGTCAGGCTTTTAATCCTCCTAATTGTGCTCCTTCTATATCACTAGCAAGTGCATTCATGACTGGTACAGGAGCAGTCTCACAAAGTCCATTTTTTATAAAGTTTAATAGTGGTTATCAAGAAGCGCCTTGTACTGCTTACCCAATTACAGAACCTATAATAATATCTGTTATTCCTTCTTTAGAAATTGATAGTGAGGCTTCAAATCTTACTGTCGAATGTGATGGAGCTGGTAATACTTCAGAAGTTAATGATTGGTTAGCAACAGCTGGTGGTGCTACTGTAGTAGGCGATTGTAGTATAACATGGACTAACAATTATAATGAAGTAACTGCAAACCAATGTGGTGCGGCAGGATCTACAACAGTAACTTTTACAGCAACAGATTCTTGCGGAAATACTACTACTACTTCAGCATTACTTACTATAGAAGATACTACACCTCCAGACTTATCAAACTGTTCTGTAACTAACGAAACTTTAGAATGTAATGGAACAGATAATGAAACCATTGCTGATGATTGGAATGCGGCTAATATACTTGCACTGCAAACTTGTCCTATTGACAATTGTAATACTTCTGCAACGTATACCATTACTTCTAATTATAATTTTGACAATTTAGTTTCTACTTGTGGAGCTGGTGGTACTATTGAAGTGATTTATACTGGTTCTGATGATTGTGGTAACGAAGCTTCTATTACGGCTATACTGACTCTTGAAGATTCTACTGGTCCAGACCTTACAGATTGTACTGTAGTAAATGAAACGATTGAGTGTGATGGAACTAATAATGAAACTTTAGCAGATGATTGGAATACTGCTAACTTACTTGCACTACAATCTTGTGGTACCGATGCTTGTGATACAGATGCTGTATTTGATGTAACTTCAGATTATGCATTTACAA
>Ga0209121_10000707_pt1 | contig 35315 bp, 53 predicted proteins | sample Cruoilmetagenom3_FD_187292 | JGI IMG/M metagenome (GOLD analysis project Ga0209121, IMG submission 187292) | Oil polluted marine microbial communities from Coal Oil Point, Santa Barbara, California, USA - Sample 3 (SPAdes) (version 2) | ecosystem: Environmental > Aquatic > Marine > Oil seeps ... | reverse complement strand
AACTGGCTGGCTTTCTCATCTTGGTAACTCCTCACGCTAAGTCAGTATCATTACTAACCATACCATGAGTGTTACCTATGTATCTCAGCCTCCGCAGGGCAAATAAAAAAGTGGGGCAGAGCGAACCCTGCCCCACTTAGAAAGGAGGAGGAATGAATTGGGGAATCGGTCTCGCCCAAGGGGAGCGTCCCCCTGGTGCAAGCCTATCCCCGTAGTATCCCAGCATCATAGTAGTAGTAGATGCTGGGGAGTTAATATTTGCCAGGATACAGGTTTATGGCTGGGCGACTAGGGAGGGGTGATACTTGGGTGTAGTCCTCAATCACCGCTTAGCCCGCAGGCCAGAGCCGTATCTCCTCGCCATAATTAGTGGCTACCCTTTTCCTACACTCACTGGCAAGCTCACTAACCTATGTATTCTTTGTTTTGGTATGTTTGGCATGATAAAACCTCATTGCCTCATCTAACTTCATAAGACTTTCAGCATCAGTGTGGTCTAATTGTGACTTGACTAATTGTGACTGTTGATAAACCATCTGGCAGTCATAGATAAACTGCTGGAACTTCTCAGGAGTTGGCTTGAAGATAATGGCATCTTCTTCAGATATAATCAGGTGAATCTCTATCTCACCTGTTTCTGCATTTATGTAGGGAGTCATACTGCTTTCCCGTTGTGGATATTCTTCTTCGAGTTTTGCCATAATAATCCTTAGAAATAGTGATGCTTAACTTTGGTGTCTGTCTCCCTCCATTTCGTCTGCTTCTTCTATCAGGTGTTTCTTTAGTGCTATCCGCTCCCGCCCATCGTTAATGCATGCTTGACATAGACGTAATCCCATTTTACCTAGACGAAATTCTGCCACCATTCCTTTCCCTTTGCACTGGCCACACCACCCATTCTTGATATGAAAACTAGCCCGTGCTAGGCAGTCATCACAAAGAGAGAATATCAGCCCGCCACCCTTGAACTCTGCTAAGTAAGTTTTATTTTTGCATTGGTCGCAATTTCCAATTCTCACGTCATATCCTTGTTTGCTCATGATATTCCTCCTAAAATTATGGATTAAAACAGTGTATCAAGGGGAATTTACTAAGGGGAAAGGAAACAAGGGCACTGGGCAAGCTCCCTGTGCGTGTCAAAGGATTTTTATCTAAGCGTCACCAGAAAAGATGCCCCAAGAACGTTCCCAGGCCAAGGATTAAGAATATCCAGCCCAGGGGATAGCGGTGGTAGCTCTCCCTGATGATATGGGTGTACGGCTTACCCGTGGTGTGCTGCCACAACCAGGTGTAGCCTTTCTCAATGAGCTTAAACATCCTTCTTGTCTTTAATACGATGGACTGTTCTATCTCCGAACCACCAGAGAATCACGCCGCTTAATAATGTCCAAGCTAAAGGTGATATAGGAATTTGTTTCACGATGACTTGTGCCAAGACGACAGCGAAGATAATGGTTATGATCGGCCTGACAACTGCCCTTGATATTTCAGTGATGTCATTCATCTTTATCCTTCCTATCTATCCTACTATGTAACTCTATATATATATCCACCTTGCCTTCCAACATAGCCACATGACGACTGATACTGTCGACCTTCTCGCACAGCCCATTGTTAATGGTATCATCCATATCCTCCACTTTCTGGGTAAGCTGACCATAATTAAATGATTCCTTTTTTAGAGTGACTATCCAACCAATGATATTTGCCACTGTGATGGAGACGATAGCGATAGTAACTTCTATGCCCATAGTAATTACTCCTTCGGTGATTTCTTAGTTTCAGCTTCTGCTTTACCTTCGCTTTTAGCTGCCGCAACCAGTGCCTCAGTGACCATCTGCATAGCTTCTGCTAGGCTGACATTACCAGCTATTTGATATTCAGTTTTGGCAGTTTTGCCTTCTCCAATTACATTCCTCACGATAGTGAATACCTGCATAGTTCACCTCCTTATACGTTTGGCTATACGATAAATAGACCAACTTATACAACTGACAATAAATACTATCTCAATAATCCAGATAATCAAGTTAGGTTCTCCTATGAAGAGACATCTATTTGGCGACAAACCCATCAAAATAAATAAGGATAGCATAAATATAGCGAAGCCTAATAGCAGTGCATCACTTAAAAAGCGTTTATATATGTGCCAAAACTTAATCATGCCTAGCTTCCTTCTCTCTTATCAATTTTATTTGCGAGCTCTTGTATAGAGCTGATAATTAACCCGAGTAAATCATTGGAATTCACGGCTACCGTAGGATAGGCTCTTATTGGGCGCATCAAGCTATTAGCCCTCTCGGGATGCTTCCAACGTAATCTTTCAAACTTGGCATTATAACTTTTTATATCCCGCAGATATGTTAGGTTTGCCTTTTCATCATCAGCAGGTGTCGGTCTCCTTAAAACTTGCTCTGGTAAACTGGTCTTATCAATCGATTCTACGCCGTTTATAATCTCGGTTCGGACTGCCCTAATTTTATCCAAAGCATTCTTTGCCATCTTCATCGGGCTATGATAATTTATATCTACAATTTCAAGAGTTCTAAAGTAATAAGTAGATGTCCCTAAATCTGTGTCATTGGCAGTATGGGGTCTTACATCGTGCCCCGTAGGTGTAAGTATAATATCGTAATCAGAGTCTAGTGTCACATCTGACCCCATAAGCAGTAAGCTGCCACAACTCTCGACAACCATTTGAGAGTCGCCTGTACACAAATAGCCAACTGTAGTACCTGCGTTTTTCATAATGAGATAAGGCCCATATTCTCCAACAGGCTCATTGATAGTTATACCATCTGAATCGTTTATGGTTACATTACCACCTCCAGCGCTAATTGTTCCACTTACTGTCAATGTATTACCAGATATTATGGAGGATGTATATATTGAGCCTCTCACTTTAACGTTGTTAAATTCGGCACTACCATCTGCCTCTATTTGCCATCCAGCCGAGCCCGCTAAATAGTTACTAGATTTCACGATACCACTACCAGTTAATGTGCCTGTAACACTTAGATTTCCAGCTGTAAGTTTACTTACGGTTAAACTATTTATTGCTGCATCGTAAACCTCCACTGTCCCATCCGTGTGCCACCTAATTTTATTTGAACTCCCTAACCAGCCCGAACCATTTGAGGATAATAGCATCCTCGGAGTCCCTTCACAATATCCCTTGATGCCCGTGGAGGTTAATTCGATTCTTGAAGAGCCCGAACCGCTCCTTATCGTGCCGTCCACGCCAGTGGTAATACCAACAGTGATAGTCCCTGCAGTAATCTTGCTGGCAGCTAATGACTCAATATGAGCATTTTTGATAACGCCATTATCAATAGTTGTTGTTCCTGTAATATGTGTATTATCACCATCAATTAAAATACCCTCTGTGGAGATATTGATTTGATGAATTACATCATTCTTTTCAACTCTCAGATTTATGTCTGTAACGTTCTGCGTGATGTTGCTTTCACAGGTATCCACTCTTCCGTTTACAGTGGTGATGCTTGACACATTTGTTGAGATATTATTAGCATTCTGAGTGATATTACTTTGATTGGTAGTAATAAGCGTGTCTCTGACCAGCTCCCATTCTCCAACCACGATTTGGTCTGCTCCTACGCAGGCTGCACGATAGAGTTTGTTATCATCATTGGTATCAAACCATAAGTCACCCACATGAACAGAGGTAGGAATAGCATCTTGCTTGAAAATGCTCTTGCCTACATTTATGCTGATTTTATCAGCATTGATAGTAAGTCCTTCCTCAGTGGATGCATTGATAGTGGCTATAATCTCACCAGTGGTCCCGCTTGAAGATAGTGGGATAAAGTCTAGCCTGCCTAAACTAATCGTCCCTGTCTCAATATTGCTACCTACGATAGTAGTCTCACCATCAGTAACCCAATCCTTAACAGTGAAGGCCCCTTTGACTATTACTTGCCCAGCTCCTATCTCTGTAGCTATATGCTGGTCAAATTGTTGTCTGTCGTAAACTTCCAAGAGCGTATCAGTTATATCCTTCACTCTAGTTGACAATTCAAGGGTCATCTGCTCTGGATGCAACAAATCAGGATGCTCAATCTTAACTACTGCAACACTGACATCTATTTCTAAATCCTCGTCTATGACTTTAATTGTGCTACCAAGCTGCAGAGATTCAAAGCTAAAATCAGTCTCAGTAGATTCACTCAAATCTACGGTATCAACACGATAGGTAATTACAGGATTTTTTACATCGGCCAGCTTGAGATTTGCCCAAGCAAGGAGCGTGTCGGGATGGGTAATTGACCTGTCGACCATGACGCCAACATAGATACCACCCCATCCATTTGGAGGAGCACCTTGACTTGTGACATCTTCTACATAATCTTCTGTTTGTCCGCTAGCATCAGATAGCTTAATCCTAGCTGTGCCCTCGCCCTCACCATAACAATACAGCTTGTTTATCAGGCTACTATAATCTATGTCCCTCTCTATACCTTTGAGGTTCTTACGATATCGGATTTGCTGTCCTTTGTCCTCTCCTAATGAGCTAGCCCATTGCAATTTGCGGTCGTTATCTACATAGATATAACCACCTACGGTGTCTCTAAGTCTAAACAAGGCTCGGAGGATAGTATCACCATCCACTTTAATGCTCCGTGTGAGCCCAGAATAACTCCCTGAAATAGTCCCCTTCGTGATTGCTGGTGTTAGAACTTGGAAGTTAAGCAGTGCCGTAACGATAGCATCTACAGTTATATTTTCCGCAGTATAGCTAACCACCAACTCTCTGCCCAATTGGCTCAATAAATCTGTTGCCTCTACCGTTGTAATTATCTTGTTCATCTGCTATCTCTCTTTTGACTTAGCCTAAACTTTTTCACGACCTCTTTAGTTGTATAATCACGGAGCCATATTTCGTTTGCCAGTATTATATCACCAGCTTTCGCATCATCAGCAGGCAAAGCAAAACTCAGTGTATGAGGGCTGTTAATCATTTGAGAGAAGGCAATATCATGTGCATTCTCCAAAATTGTAATCAAGTTCCCACCGCTGTTATGCAATTCAAGGGTATACTTAAGAGCTGCAATATGCTTAAAGTAGGTAGCCCTAAACTGAACATCTGCACCATAGCTAGTCCCTGCTAAGTTAGTAGCATAAGCTCTGACATGATAAAGTGTCCCTAGAGTTAGACTATCTATTAAAGTGGTAAATACTCCTACGCCTCCTGAGCCTGAACCAGCATCAACTGTATCTGCTGTGGTTGGATTAGCAGTTATAGCAAGGCAAGTTCCCCAAGCACTAACATCTTCCCCACCATTATCAGTGATAGTTCCATTTCCTATAACTGTGGCTGCGTCTACTCTGGAGACCGCTTGAGTTGTTGTTGTAGGAGTTGAAACATTAAAGGCAATCTGGTCAAAATAAACTTTATCAAACAAACTATTTAACTCCGCATTAAGGTATTAAGCCTACTTTTAACTCCGTCATGGTCTTGAGCTAAAGTTTTACCTCGATAGGCTTGGCATCTCACATCTCCATTATCTCTTTTCTCTTTCTAACAATAACATTCTGAATTTCGTGCTCCTTATTATCCCTTGCTTGCTCTATCTGTGTCAATTCTGGTTCTCTATCTTTTCTTATCTTTCCTGAGTAGTAGTCAGCCAATGCTACTTTTAGAGTGTTTGCTATCCAGCCATCAGCAGTCTGAGGCTCACTATCTTCAGGCAGATTGGCATTGAGCTCACCTATCATTTCTTGTATAGCTGTTTTAAGCTTCTCTGATACCTTCATATTATCTCCTTCTTTTACGATAATGTAAAATATTTATTCTTCTTGATTATAGATCCATAGAAAGGTAACTGGTCTTTATGTCGTTCAAGCTGTTTTCTAATTACCCCAGCAGCAGTAAATACTATCTTTAAGTCATCTCCATTCTGAAATTGAACAATCATATAATCCCCCTCATGGTAGTGGCTTTTTCTAAACTGATAGCCAGTAATAAGAATTTCCTTATTAAGAATGGACTCAATGTTAGCCTTCTTTCCCTCCAAGGTACCAGTTTCTTGTGCGTCAGCAAAATCTTTGAAATGAGGATAGTCATTCACAGTGTCACCTCTAGTATGGGGTGCTCTTTAGCTAATTTATAATTTAGTCCATAACTATCAGCATGTTGAGCATATCCCTTCCAACTCATAATAGAGCCAACGACATGCCTCTCTGATACCTTGCCTTCGGGTAATTCTTTTTCAAATTGCTTGAGTCTCCTAATAAAACGCCAGACATTCCTCTTACGAAGTTTGCGGTGGTCATACCAAGTTCTATATCCCAGAAAGTCAATACCTACTTGGGCAGGGAATATTTCTTGCTTCCGAGTGTGGAATTCAAGCTTTAGAGCTTTTAGGAAGGTATCAATGTGTTTCTTAATCTCATGCAGCCGGGTCTTGGATTCAGAGAGGACTACTATATCATCCATGTATCGGATGCACTCTTTGACTTTCAATCCATGCTTCAAGAAGTAGTCAAGTTCATTTAGGTAGATATTGGCAAACCACTGGGATGTGTAGTTACCCAGTGTTACTCCTTTCCTGATTCCACCACAGGCTAGTATCTTCTGGCACATCCTAATTACTCGCTCATCGCCAATCTTCTTTCTCAGAATAATTATTAAGGTACTATGGTCTATCGAATCAAAGAATTTCCTAACATCACATTTGAGAACATAAACGGGTTCTTCATGCCTTCGTAGAAATTTAGTTAGCCTATCAATCGCAATATGAGTGCCTTTATATTTAAGACTGGCATAGCTATCATATATAAAGATGGGATAATAGATAGGTTCAACTATAGCTACAAGAACATGTTGAACAATTCTATCCCTGAAACGAGGGGCATGGATAAGCCTCTGTTTCGGGTCGAATGTGGTAAAGACCTTATAAGGCAACGGTTGCCAAGACTCTTTTATCAACTCTTTCTGAAGTTGCATTAAATTCTCCTCCAAGTGTTCCTCAAACTCCACAACATAGAATTTTTTACCCTTGTGTCGCCTAGCCTTTTGATAGGCTTGTCTGAGATTTTCAATGTCATAAACTTTCTCGTAAAGATTCTTATATCTCTTCATGAGGGACTTCCACTGAGCTTTCGAGTCTTGCCTACTAACTCAGCCTTTCTCTTTTATATTTCCCTTCCTTGGGAGGAATAAGGCTACTGTGCTTAATCGCCCTCTTAAACTAAGCATTGCCTGAAAGCCGATGTTCGTATTCCGATTCGACACCGCATTGTTCACGTTCAGATTGAACATGCCCGCATTCACCCCGTTGTTCCAGTTCCTGCCTACTAGGAACGCCTGAGTGCCTCACTTTTGCAACCTTACCCCCTCGATTAACGGTCTCCCGCTTATCTACATATTGTGGCGTTTAGCGATTAGAGCACGGCCCGAAAGCCGATGGCCGTATTCCGATGCGACACCGCAAAGTCCACGCACAGACCGAACACGCCCGCAACCACCCCGCCGCGCCAGAACCCGCCCACCAGGAACGCCCGAGCGCCTATATCCTCATAGTAATAATCGCTACCAAAGTCAAGGTCGGCATTTCCAACAGAGCTAGGCAATGCTAAGTCAGGAACACCACTGTCGCCAACAGTAGCTATTCCTGCCAAGTAATTATTGTTCGCAGGTAATATCAACGCTTCGCCCATAAATCCAGCGTCTATGCAGTGGTCTTCGCCAGCACCACCATCTTTAGCCTTGCACCATTGCCACACGTTTCCGTTTAGCCCCCAGACACCATTAAGCTGACCATTATGATACCATGATTTAGGGCCAGTTCCAGTTAGAACTTTGGTTAGTTCGTAACCTTCTCCAGGGTCAGCATCAGGGTCATTTCTGCCATAATATTGGAACTCATCAGCATCACCAATATCCTTGCCATAGTCATTATTTCCTTTCGGGTAAGGGTAACCATTAACAGCATATCTCATAGCAGTTAGATATTTCATCGTCGCCCATTCGTAAGGTCCCCAAAGGGTGAACTTCTTCAGAGTGTAGGTATCGCTGTTGATGGTATTGAACTGAGCTAGGGAGGTAGCTGCCATAGCCACTACTGCTCCTGCACCACTATTCCCAGGAGCATTCTCAACATGGACTATAGCATGGGAGTCGGCATCCGCTCTTATTGCCGTTATCGCAGCCGATGCTAGATTATCATTATCATAGAAAGTGACAGTAATAACGTAGGGAGCTTCTGATATGCCTGAGCCGCTCCTAGCCGCAGCCATCGTGCCTGAAGCACCACCATCAGCATAGACAATGTTAATATACTCATCAGCCCCACTGTTCTTTCTGGTATATCTTATGTCATTATTGTCACCCGCCAGAGCGGTTATCAGTCCATAGGGTAATGAGGGACAGAAGGTCATCGTGGTTAGGTTTCTATCTACTCGTCTTATCCGTCTATAGTAAGTTGTGGTGCCAGCGCCCTCAGTCCTGACAATCTCAAGATTATTACCAGCCAGCTTATTTGCAGCACCACCAGCTATGGTATTATCAACAATGGTATTGCCCGTTGCACCGTCTGCTGTTGAAGTCGAGGATGAAATATCATCCACTAGCATATCGTTGGTAGCAACTTTCTGGTTCATAGCATCACAAGCAAGAATAGTCTCATCCCAGCTTATATATGTCCAAGCGCATTTTTGAGGCAGTGACATAGCGGCGTAAGTTCCACCCCAGTTGACACCATCAACACCACCTTTGGTAGCCATAGTGGCTAGGGGGTGAGACATCTGATATTTGGCAATACCGAAGCCACCAAGCTCAACGCCGTTTCTAAAACCTTTAGCTTGCATTGCAGCATCAAATCCTGCCGTTACAAATCTCGGTATCCAGACAAAATCTGAGTAGACCTTTAGTGCTCCAGCAGCATTTCTATCTTCATGCTCTACTTGGAAATCTTGAGTAGCAGCATCAACAGTATCTATTAAGTTTGTCAAGTCATCAGATTCTTCGACATTCCCCCCTGTCCCTTTCCAGATTTTCTCATCAGTCATGGCTGGAAGCTCTGCAGTTGTTGCCCTTGTCCCCTTTATTAAAGCATCTCCATTTTCAGCAGGGGCAGCAAAGGCAGCTTGTCCTTGAGCATCACGGATTACAATCTTACTGGCTGTGGCTGCCGAAGTTGCATCATCCAGCTTACTTTTATCCAGTTTTGGCATTAAGCCATGTTTAGCAGCAGAAGCATCAAGGTCTGTATTATCATCAGGAGCAGCGTGGTCATCTAGTTTAGCTCCCTCAGCTTGGGCCTTAGCTTCAGCAGGTGTTGTAGCTGCATCAGCTGTTGCCTTCACATCGTAGACGGCATCGTGTGTTGGTGCTTTAGTAACGCCGTTAACTATTGCTCCAGATTGAACGGCAGCAGCCTTGGCTTTAGCATCTGTATAAACATCCACCTCAGTTGGTTCAACATCAGCTCCAGCTCCTTTGAGGAGTTTATTTAATGTCCAAGTTGTTCTACTTTCTAAAACTCCTGCCGTAATGTTAAGACTCACACTAGCACCACTACTATGAATAGCAGCAGAGGTTCCTTCCTGCGCCCTTACAACTGTTAAACTATCGGTTGTCCTAGCGGTGCACTTCAGTATCTCATCATTGATAGTGATATGAAAGCCATTCCCAGGCTGTGGGAACTTACTGCCTTCCCCTGTAGTTACAGTCAATGAAGTAACACTGGCATCTATCCCAGAAGCTAATGCTGATGTCGCTCTATTCTTTACCTGTAAAAATGTTGCCATATTGTTTTACCTCCTATACATAATTATTTAGCAACTTTGATTTCAATCTTACATTTCAATCTTACATTTCAATCTTACATTTCAATCACCTATATTTCTGAATTAGTTCCTCAATAGATATTTCGCCATTAGAGGAAACGATTTCTATAATTTATATTCAAGGCTCCAGTAGTGCCAAAGCCTGTTATCGTAATGCGATTGCCTACTCCAGGCAAAAGCCTAGGAAACTGACCAGTTACGGTTGCCATAGAAGCCACACTTTCCTTCCTAACCAACCAAGTAGCTACATTTATCTCTAATTCTTCTCCATTAGCCAATGACCCAGTCCACTGTAATTCCTCTCCTGTTGCAATACATTCGACTTTAATAGTAATATCATTCAAGGCTTCTCCAGCAGTTAAGGTATAAGTAGGTTTGATATATCCTGTGCCTCCTGTAGCTTCAGTAACCGTCTTAGGATCAACATCTATATTAAAATCGCTGGAGGTTGTATCATTGTCATAAGCCAGTGGGTCAGGGCAAATGAAAATAATATCGCCCTGTGCTAATTTGTCTCCGATGATTTCATATTCAATGCCTCTACTAACTTTGGCATTGTAATACCTGTTATCAGGCCAATCCAGAATCAGTTTCTTAACCCCAAGAACTGGGCTTAAAACCTTAGAGATATTATCGAGATTGCTTAAGAGATTGGCTTTGCTCGTCCCCGTGATTATTACCTCTAGTGTGATAACTCGGGGTTTTAGATAAGCTGTGAAGTCATATGCTTTATTAGCAATCTCAACTTGATTAATCTCTACTGGGGGCATAAACGAAGAGGGGCTAGAGAGTTTCCCTACCAATCCATAATTACCCAAATCAATACTATTGAAATTCATGCACCTACTAGCCTCACTTTCCTTTGTTGTAGTCTGTATAGTTCTCTCGCAATCTTTTGGATATCCGCTTCCTCCCTGACTACCATCTGTGAGATATAGAAATTGTTCCCTATAGTATTACCTGCCCCCAAGAATTGTTCCCCTCCATGTGCAAGGATAGGCACAGCTTGTCCAATGGGGCCAGGGACAATCCCACCATATTGAAAGCTCGGCAGGCTAATTGAGGGGATGTTAAAACCGAAATGCCTGCCACCTATCCCAGGCACCCAATTAGGTATATCAACGCTAATCCTATTTATCTGCCTGATTAACCAGTTGATAGCCCTCTCTATTCCTCTTAGAGCGAATCTGAAAGGCGCCAGCATAATATCTTTAAGGGTGCTGAAAGCACTCCTTACCTTATTTGGAATTTCCCTGAAGAAGCTCAATATGTTTTCCCAGATTCTCCGTATCCATTCAGTCGCTCCCTCAGTATCAATACCCATTTTATCCAGCCAACCCTTAAAACCTCTAGCTGTTGTCTCCATAGCACTTAAGATATTACCTTTTAATCCACCACCAAACTTCTCTGAATTCTCCGTCATTTTGTCCCAAACTTTCGAGGCAAAGTTCTTTGTTTTTTCCCAATCAGACTTGAACTTATTCTTAATCTTGTTGCCCGTATCCTTAAAGAAGCCCGTAATCTTCCCCCATATTTCGGAGGCTTTAGTTTTGATGGTATCCCAATGCCCGATAATCAAGCCCACTGGTGTCATTTCTATAAATATCTTTTTGAGTACCTCGCCCACCTTCTGAAAGAACCCTTTAAGGAAATTCCAAACAGCCAACGCTTTCTCTTTCACTTTGTCCCAGTTCTTGATTAAGAGGATTACCCCAGCGACCACGGCAGCGATAGCGGCGATAATCAACACAATGGGATTAGCTGCAAGGAACCCCATTGCTACCCCAACAGCTTTTATCCCTACAGTCAATGCGGGGATAATCTTTAATATGGGGCCAATAGCCATAAGTAACGTCCCTAGCGCTGCTGCTCCTGCTAATAACGCTATCGTCAACTTAGGATTCTCAGAAATCCAATTAACTACCTTCTCGATAATAGGAGCTAATGTGTCCAGCATCTTCTGTAAAGCAGGCATCAAGGCACTTCCAATAGTTATAGCGATGTCCTGCATCTGAACCTTCAATTTCTCGAATTGCCGTTTTGTGCTCTTTTCCATCTGGTCAAAGGCATCAGTCGCAGCACCAGCAGAATTGCCCATCGCATCTATATCGCTGGCAAAGGTTTGAGCATTATCCCCTGTCAAAGCCAGAACGGCCTGCAACCCTTCAACGGAGCCAAACATCCTGCCCAATACCTCATTGCTTCCTCCCGATGCATCGGTCAATAAATCCAATGCTCCAGCCAACCCCTTTTCCTCTATCAAGGCATCTCCCGAAGCATAGCCCAAACCTTCCAGGGCAGTTTTCATTTCGGCTGTCGGCTTGATGATTGCCTGAATTGCCTGTCTTAATTGTGTGGTAGCTACAGAAGTTGGCACGCCTTGCTTGGTCATAGTTGCCAGTGCTGCTGATACTGTTTCGAATTTCACGCCTGCTGCTGCAGCAAGAGGTGCCACATTGAACATTGCTGCCGATAATTCTTCGAAAGTGGTCTTACCTCCTTTGACTGTGGTGAACATCAGGTCAGCCACCTTCTGGGCATCGCCCATCGGTATCTTAAATGCATTCATTACCGAAGTTAGCCCATCAACCGCAGTCTTGGTATCCGTCACGCCGCCTATAGCTGCCTTTGTTGCTATTCTGAGGAAATCAACGGCATTCTCCTTAGGCACTCCAGCGGAAATTGCCTGATATAGAGCATTGGCTGCCTCGGTAGCATCCACTCCCATATCCCTAGCCAACCCCTGAATCTCTTTGGAGAATGCTTTGAATTCATCCTCATTGAGAAGCATCATGGTATTGACTTCTCGCATGGCACCATCGAAGTCACCAGCCATTTTTAGCGATGCCGTCGCTATTCCTGCCACAGCCCCTATCATTGCCGCCCCAGCAATCTTCATCTTTTTACTGGCTGCCTGCATTCTCCCCTGGACTTTATCCATGCCCTTCTCGAATCCAGCAGTTTTGGCCCCGATGGTCACAAATAATTTTTGTATTTCTCCGCCCATTATCTTTTAGCCTCTTTTGCTTTAGCGTTCATTTCCATAACTATCGCCTTTATTTCCTCAATACTTTTCCCCGTCATGTCTGGCTTAGGTTGCTTCGGCTCACCGTAAACGCTATCTAGTTGTTTAACAACCTCTAGCATTTGCTCTGGCGTTTGCACCTTCTGTGCCTTAATTGGCATAAAGTCCTGCGGCTTAAATGCCTTATGCTGCTTCTTGGAATCACGATTTATATTTGCCAGCACGGCACAAATAAGCCCAGTGCGATAATCCATTTTCTCTTGCTCATCAATGTATCTCTGCGATAAAGCATCGAACTGCGCCAGCGTCAAATGCCAGAATTCATTCTCTGAAAGGTGGAGGTTATGTCTCCCAATTGACCAAATCTCTAGCCAGCCTGGGATTTCTCCAGTAAAGGGGATTCACCTTCTTTTGCCTCGGGCATAGCAGCACCCCATGCTTCAGCTAGTTTGTCTGAGATTTCCTCCATGTTTCCAGCATGAATCATTGCGCCTACATCTTCCAGCTTCAATACTTCATCCTCATGCAATAAACAAGCCCACAATATAGCCCGCAGGTCTTTAGCCGATAGCTCTCCCATGGTCTCTTGTCTCAGCATATTCTTCCCTGTCACTTCCTCAAAAGAAACCATGGCATTCAAATTAAGCAGAAGGTGCCGCTCTTTATCCAAAACTATAGGCACTATTGGTCTAACTTTATCCATAAACTCCTTCCAATAAGGCAGTCCTCAGTAATGGGGGCTGCCTCTATTACTTTATGCCCTCGAACAATAGAGTGTGTAAGTTACCGTGGTTTTGCTCGTCTCTTTGACAGTGATGGTTACTTCCGTCACAGAGCCCGCAGCACCTAGTGCAATAGCACTTGAAGGCTGTCCAGTTACCACCGTATTACCATCAACCTTGATAACCCCTGCCGTAGCCGTTGGAGTAATCGTAAATGAACTTACACCAGTCAGGAATGTCACCACATAAGCGTAGGTGGCATTTGCAGGGTCAGGATTGATGTCACCACTTTCACTCACGCTAAAGAATGGCGTGGTCAATCCAGTAGAAGCCGTAACATTCAAGCTAGCTTTGCCTGTGATTTTCAAAGTCGCCGTGAAGCTGGCTTTGTCATCAAAAGGTGCGCTGGTCTCAAATGCCGTTATTATCGCCGAGAATTCCCAAGTAGTTCCCATCGCCGTTGGAAAGGTGACAGTATAGGAATCCGATGAACCATCATCCATATCGGTTTTTAATGCCTTCTGCCCTGCATTTCCTGGGATAAAGTTCCCCTCTATACTGATTTCCCCTGCATCCCTCAACCCCTGCAAAAATTCCCTGTAGCCGTCAGGAGAATCGTGGCTAGTTACATCAAGGGTATCTGCTGAGATAGTCGGCCCACCAATACTGGTGAGTTCGGCTATTGCCACCTCTCCTTTCTTGAGAGTAGTTCCGAATGCTGATTTCGCTGCTGTAGTCATTTGTTTTTACCTCCTGTTTTTTTATTCAATAAAAAGGGAATTTTTGTTCCCTGTGATTATGAGTTTTAATTGAAGCTTATTTCATTGCCTTACTCCTCATGCCATATCAGGTAATCGGCAGCTATGTGATAGAGCTTTTGTCCCTCTTCCCAAATATCCGTTTCATTCTCATAGAAGCTCGCTCCTACCTCAACTCCTCCAGCTCCCCCCATTGTGCCACTATATGCCTGCAAAGCAGTCTGCACTTGCTCTGCTATCTGTTTTGCTTCATAATAGGTCGTAGCAAATATCGAAAGTTGAAATCGTGGGTGTGCCAGCCCCGAAGCTCCATCATGGCTATGCTCTCTTGGTGCACTTACCTTAAAGAATACTATATATGGCGTGTCCACATCCTGTGGTGCCTTAACATAATATATTCGCTCTCCAATCAAATCCGTAAGCCCCGACTGCCCCAGTAGTTCCGTCAAAATTGCCTGCTCGATTTTCAGTTTATGACATATTTCAGAAACTAAAACATCAAAGGCAGTCTGGTCAAAATAAACTTTATCAAACAAACTATTTAACTCCCTGAATTTCGTGCTCCTTGCCAATCCTTGCTTGCTCTACTAACATTTCAACTTTTCCTTTGCTGCTTTTTTTAGATTGTCTTTAGCTTCTCCGATGTGTGCATCGACTGCTGGCCTGAAATATGGATGTGGAGAAGTGCGACTTGAACCATATTCCACAATCCAACCATGCGGAGCTATCTTTCTATCCACCGCTGCGATTGCCACTGGCGGACTTCCTGGCATCAGCTTAGCATGTAATGACCTCTTCAAATTCCCTGTCGGACCTCGAGGCGCCCTATTCTTGGCATCCTCGGCTATAATCTTAGCTTGCGTCAGTATATCGGGTTTCAAAGAATCACCACCGATTGAACTGGATAGCTTATCCAGCTTGCTGGTTAATAATGCCACACCTTCTATCTTGAAATTAAGCTTCAATCTAATTGCTCCTTATAAAATATATGCAGTTCTCTCATTCGCTCCTGCGGATGCACGATAGAAATAATTTGAAATATCCTATCGCAATATTTCACCCTCATCGTGGGTAATACCCCTGAGCGATAGCGGATTCTGATAATGCCTTGAACTTCTGAATTAGCCTGAGCAGCCTCAAAATAACGCTTCCCTTGATTAGGCTCAATTGCTGCCCATATAGTAGCCCAATCTCGATATATGATAATCCACTCCCCGAAGTCATTCTTTTCCTTATAGGCTTCTTGGATGGTTATCCTGTTTCTCAATAATCCTGTCCGCATTTAATCCCTCAAAACCCAAATATTCTGCGAGTCCAAAGCAGTGCATCTACTGCAAACGGAATCTCTTTAGGCATTGCACCAGTGGATATTACTGCCTCTCTATTTTCATACCAATGAGATATCAACAAAAGCATTGCCTGTTTCACCTTCTTTGGCACATCGGAGGCAACATCACCATAGCCTACCACAAACTCAATGCAAACCCCATTAGATGGCCTTAAGGTAGTGCTAGGCCATGTCTCGCTATAATTCAGAGCTACTCGCCCTGGCTCACTTTTAATGTCCTGAAGGTAATATGTATCGGCAAAGGTAGCTTCAGTGTCGGAGGTATTATAATATTTAACCGAATTTACCGTTTGAAGTGGAGGTAAGGGAATTTCAATATAATCCTCACTTGGAAAGCTATCTAGCCAAAGCTCCCAGGTTTGTGTTATATAAGCTCTTCGTTGATAATCTTCAGCATATTGCCTAGCAGCTTCAATTAGCGAATTCAACAAATCATCTTCCACTGAAGTTGAGGCATCCTTGATTACTGACACGCTAAACTCACAAGCCGCTCCTGCTATAGTCGCTACCACTCGCAGATAATGATTAGTCCCCGTATATGCCTTCTCATAAATGGCATTATCATTAGCCTCAGTCACCTGGGTAAAAGCCCCATCACTAACATCCGTCCATATAGTCCCATCATTACTATCCTGAAGTTTGACATCAACCTTGCCACCTACCCCACATGCCCCAGCATCTAGGTTCACCAAAACAGAATAACCCAAGACTTCAATCGGTACACCCTCAAGTGAATATGCCGCAGCGATAGCATGGCTCCCTGGCACAATAGACTGTTCAGTGGTAATATCCTCAGCGAAGTTCGTTGAATCTATTCTAAGATGTGCCTTAACCTCAACTAGAGATAATGGTTCAACCGTCGGCGCTGTCTTAAGAACTAATGCCATTTGCTTTCCTCCTTGGCTTGGCTCGTTTCAGTATCATATTTGAAGGTGGTTCAATTGAAGTCGTCTCAATATCCCCCACTGGTACCACGATGTTCGATTTAATCAATATGGCAGCCTCAGTATCATCCATGTCTATTACCTTCCCTGTCATATCTACTCCCCCTTTCCTAAATGCCTGATATTTTACCTTCATTTAATCTCCCTCTGTGCATTCTCTGCATAGTTTCATTTTATTCATTCTACCTTCACACTTGCGGACCCATGTATTTCTTCTGGATTCTTACTCCATGGAAATTCTGCCTTATTTGCCCATGCTAGGAAATGGTGATAACCTCGCTCATAGGTACTAAAATGACCACACATTACCGAAGGGTCGGCATATATCTTGAAACCTGCTGCTTGAGCTTTACGGCAAAAATAAAAATCCTCACCAAAAGATTCTCCAGTAACTTTGAAATATGGCTCCTCAAGTTCATCAAATACTCTGTGGTTAATCAAAAGGCACCCTGCACTAACTCCATCAACCTCTAACACTCCATAAGGCGGTAGACAGATAGCCTGTTCCTTTTCATTTAATTCCGCTTTTTGCATATCCAAATATTCCTTAATTTCCTTAACCATAGGCGTGTAATAATTGCCTTTATCCTTCTCAAAGGCATATTTATAAATCATAGGTATTGGCTTACCACCACGCTGGAAAACTACGCCACTAACTATATCAAGATTCCATGATAATAACCTCTGTAAGGCACCATCTGGAAATGTTTGGTCGGAATCCATAAAAAATAGCCAATCACGATCAAGAATCTTAGCTAAATAATTCCTGGCAACATCGACTGGTTTATTCTTGCAAGTTGCCAATTTAGTAGCTGGCGGACAATGCAAGCTCATTAGATTTTGCGTTAAACCCACGCTATGTTGCTCACCTCTTAATGGAATGCTTATCTGTACCCCTTGAATATTATCGCCTTTTACAAAATCACCATTCGGTCTTAATACCAATCCTGTATCCGTCGCTATGTGCCGTAATGTTTCTGAATGGTCATAATGCATTGGATATGTATCACCTTGTTGGCTGAAATTGGAACGGTGATATAAAAATCCCCCATCCTTTAGACAATGACTAATGTCTTTAATAAACTTGGGTAAGGCATCTGGGTGGATATGCTCAAGGGTATCAATAGCTACAACCATATCGAAATCCCGCTGACCCTTCAAACTCTTTGTCATTGCAATCGGCAATAAACGGTCAGCGAATCGCTGTTTAGCAAAAGCATAATTACTTTCGTTAATATCGCAATAAGTAACTTCGTTGCCATTTAATGCCATGCTAATACAGAGTGACCCTATCCCTGCACCAACTTCCAATATCCGTTTGCCATGATAATAATTAAGGGGCTTTACTCTCTCAAAAAAGACTTCAGAGTAATTCCATGGTATCAATTCAATTAAATATTTATCTGTTTGCCTATAAAAGTTATCTACCTCTTTTGGTGTGGAAGGATTAGCTTTCCTCCATTCATCTCCAAGAATAGTAGGGCGATAGTTCAAGACAGATTCACGGACTTCATCCTCACCCTTCCCTAGAAACCGTGCTAATTCTTTGATTGTATTTTCCATTTACTCCCTTTTTATTGGGCCAGGCTGGGGCAGAAGGAAGATAAACTGCCCCCTCCTGACCCACCTGACTACTTTTTACAAGTTACAAGGCAACGCCAGATTTGAATCTCGGATTGAATCGCATGGCTGTAGCCGATAAGGTTTTTGAATCTCCCGCTGCTGGGTTGACTTCAAGTCTTACATACCGATAGCCAGCCGTCATTTCCTCTGCCCTAAGTTCCACAGTATCAATGCCATCGGTATCCGTGGAACTCGCTAATGTCACTGTCGCCAGCATAGTATCGCTGAATTGAGTGCTAGTAGTGCCCTCAGCAATATAGCAGGTTAAGGCACCAGCTTGAGTCCCTGACGCCAGCTGGACAGCGAAAGCAACATTATTGTATTTCGCCATATCCAGTGCTACCCCATCAATCTCCGTAGTTGTAGTAACTGCCCTTGGAGAGACAGCAATATCTACCGCTACATTTTCTTCGAATTTGTGCATATCTTTACCTCCTTAATCTCCACCAGAGGTGGCAGAGTATAATGTTACGAATGGGCTCAGGCTTGAGCCGTTTGCTGGTGTGAAAGCACTATCTACCCATGGTTGTCCATCCACACGTTTCACAAACCTCCAGGCTGTTTCATCGGTGGTGAATCGCACATGTTTGGAACTCGCTATCGTGATTTTCTGCCTATCACCAATAAGGTAATAGGAAAGGTCAGCTAATATCAGATCACCAGCAGTTCCCAATGCTGAGCATTTCTCGGTGAATACTATTGGTCTACCCAATAATGTCGCTGGGGGTGCCACTGCTAACCCAGCAGCTCCAGTGCTTCCTTTCAACCAGGTAAGGTAAGTTGACCCTAAAGTTACTAACTGTGGCAGTGTGCTTGGATTTGCCAGCCAGATTGACCTACCTTGACTCTTTGGTAAGAGTCTTGCATATACATTAGCTACATCAGCAATAGCAATCTTAGATGCTGCACTCCTATTCACCGCTAATAAGGCCCCTGAGTTTAGGATTCCTAATGGTTTCCCTACTCCATCACCACCAATAAAAGCATCGTCCTCATACCAGTTGATTGCTTCGCTGAACAATCTAATCAGCAGAGCTTCCAACCCTACGGCACTATCAGCTAACAGTTCATCGGATGCATAGGTATATCCAGTCAATTTCTTGGCTATCAATTTTATCTGCCCAAAGGTTGGTTCTTTGGCTTGCTTAGTTCCAGCTTCTTCAGTCCAATAAGCTATTACGCCACCGAATACACTACTTGAATGTGAAGTGTCCACTATTTTAGGGATATTCACTGTGTCCGATGCCATCGGGATTATAGTTGGCTTATTTGGTCTGATAACGGCTGTTTCCAGCGAGTCCATCAGGATTTTCTTGCTGAAAATCTCAGGAACAAGGAATCCACCTTCACTATCCACACCCTCGGTTAATCCTGACCTTAATCTCGGGTCACTGGGATTGTTTCTGACAGAGTGCAGAAAGTCGCCAAAACTGCGGAAGCCACCCGTGTCATCGCCCTTATTACCCAAATTTTCCAAATCAGGTTTAATTGGGTCTCGGCTCGCTGCAATCTCTGTCTGCAGCCCATTCAACTCCACATGACGGTCACGGATTTGCTCCACCTTCCATTTCTCATCCCTTAGTTTCTCCAGCTTTTCGTTCTCCTCATCGCTCAGATAGCGTTTGTCTGATTCCACCTTGTCTAATACATCAAGAGCTTCCTCAGTTATCCCGCTTATCTTCGCTTGATACTCTAGATATTTTTCCATCTATTTTAACCTCCGTTAGACTTTTTGCTATCAAATTCCATTCTGAAACGTTCCATCTTCAAACGCTCAACATACCCATCGTTATCGTGAGTACCCTGACCGCCCAAATCTTCCGCTTCGCTTGGAAGATAGCTATTTAATATATCGATGGCTTGTTGCACCACCGTTATATCCTCATTAGTTGTCGCCCTTTGTGCTTCCATTACCACCATCAACCGCTCCGCATCCAATCCCACCTTCTCAAATACCGATCTCACTTTCACATCAGTTTGTGGATATGCTGGATATGTGACTGGCGAAACATCGTATAACTCCACTTCCTCTAATGTCCGCACAGCGTTCTTTTCTCCTTCGTTCTCCCAGCTATCCCTTATGGTCTGGAAGGCAAAGCTCATCTGGTCAACATCTCCCCTCTTAATAGTCTCCATTAAATCATGCGCCCATTGCGTATCAGGCGGGCTAATCTCAATTGCTAGTCCTCTATTATCTTCTTCCAAGACAAGCGTCCCACTCTTATTCCTCCCCAATACATAATCAGGATTATGATTCCATAGCGCCCTGATGTCAGATTTCTCAATGCTTTTAATAAAAGCCCCTGGCGATACCTTCTCCTTAAACCCCATCAATGGCAAAGATAGCTTATTAAATACCGCAGCGTGTCCCCGAATCTTAGGTTCATCCCCATCTTCTACCCGCATCTCTACTTGGTATGACCGCTCCTCTTTGCCTTCAATGAAACTTTTCAGCGGTGCTGGTTCTAAATCCGCATCCTGCTCCTTCTTGTCCATATCTTTTTTCTCCTTATGGTTTTTAATCCATTTCTTAGCCTTAGCCATCGTCCACCCTTTATCCTTTTGGAATAAATAGGTAGCAATCTTCTTGTCCTTGCCACAATATAAGGCCTTTATTCCTTCATCCTCAGCAATGACTATTGTGGCGGTAATATCACATTCTGCTATTGGTATTCTTATGTATTTCTCGGTTTCCTCTGGCATAATTACCTCCTTATTGTGCTACAATTTGGCATACGCAACCCTGATGCAACGGAGGATGGCTTGTCGGCCTATAAGCCTTCATCGGACTTTGCCCTTCAGCCTCCAATACTGTATTGGCATCAATAAATGGCTGCTCAATTCCTACCACCTTGCCATTCATCTCCTGGCAAATTGGACAGGATTTGCTGCCCATAGTTTGCCATACTAGCTTCGTAATGCCAGCTCCAGCAAAGACTACCTTCGCCACCGCATTTGAAAGTTGCACCACTTCATTCATCCCTACTTTACCTGCCCTCTTTTGTTCCCATTCATCCAGCCTTGTTTCTACCAGTACTATCGGTTCCTCTCCTGCATCTATCGCATCTCTTACCACAGCCTCTATCTGCCCTTTAGAAGATTTGACATATCTGCCATCAAAGGTATCTATATATTCCTTAATAAATTTCTCTAGTTCAGGCGTCATCTCAGGCAAGCCATTCACTTCCTCCGCCGCTATCGGCTGTATTGCTTCTGCAAGTGAGTGAATCGCTGGTGCTATCTGTTTCCCGATATATTCAGGGAAGTCTCTATAAAAATCATCCAGCCATGTCTGCCAGGTGTCCATTGACCTCTCCGCTAGATGTTTCCTTACCGCCCGTCGGATATTATTCGCCTCACGCTCTACTATCCGTTGTGCCGCATCTTCAAATATCTTTCGATAAGATTGAGCCATTCTATGTCTCTGCAATGCCAATTGTGCTTTCCGCTCCTCCTTCCCCCCATTGTCATTCTGAGCAAAGCGAAGAATTTCTAATCCTTTCTTCTCTTCCTCACTACTACTTTCTACACTGCCCGCTGGCAACATATTCATCGGAATATAGTAAATATCCCCTTGCTCTCCAGGCAATGGGTCCATATTCTCCAGCTCCCTTATATCATTTGCACTCAACCAGCCCCATTGTCTACCAGTGGCATATGCCTTATATCGGCTTTCTACATCTCCCCGAAGTAATCCCTCAACCAAAAATTCAATGAAATATGTTTGCCGCTCCTCATCATTTAGTAGCTTCTTGTTAATTATCTGCTCCCACCGCACAAACCAGGGACGCATGGTATAGACTACAAATTCAATACCCTGATGTTCGATATTACTGAAGGTGGCATGTTCCAGGTCGCCTACCATGTGAGGAGGAATATGAAAGAAGCTCGCAATTTCCCCTCTCTGAAATTTCCGTGTTTCTAAGAATTGTGCATCATCAGGTGGTATCCCTATTTGCTGATATTTCATTCCTTCTTCCAGTATCGCTATTCGATGCTGGTTGCTCAACCCTTGATGCATCTCATTCCATGACTTCCGCAGATTCTTTTGTGCCTCTTCGGATAATTTATTGGGATGCTCTAGCACTCCACCAGGCTTCGCTCCATTGCCGAAGAATCTAGCCCCAAATTCCTCTGTCGCCAGAGATAGCCCGATTGCTTCCCTCGCCATGTGTATCGGCGAATATCCTATCACTCCATCATAACCCATGCCTGGGATGTGGAATACCCTGTAATTGGGCAATATCTTTTCAGTCCCATCAGACAAACGATAGTGGTAAACTAATTGCCCCTTCTCGCTCGCTACGCTCATCCTATCTGGCCGCAATGGCCACAAGCCTCTTGGTTGCCCTTTTGTTCTATCCCAATCTATCTCTGCATATGCATTTCCCCATAATACTAGATGAGACATCAAAGTCTCTCGAAAGTTAAATGAGGTCATCATTGGATTCGGCGAATCATGCAATAACGAATATAACGGATGCTCAAAGGCTCTCCGCTTGCTTCTCTTTGTTAATCGCTTGTAAAGTGGTAACGGAATTGATGCTAATGTTTCTGATAATAACCTCACACAGGCGAATACCGCCGTGCTATTTAATGCTGTCCGTTCATTTATTGGCACACCTGTTGTCGATGCTCTGCCCGCTATCATCAAATCCATGTCCCTGTCCCAATCTGCCAGGCTGTATCGCCTTTCAAATAATTTTCCTATCAAAGGTATCTTCATATGCTCACAACTCCTCTATCATCGTAGACAGACCTTCCTTCATCTCCAGAATGCCTTGACGCTCGGTCAATAGCCATAATAAGACTAACAACCCCATCAATCTTCTGTGTGGATTTCTGTTTATCTGGCTTTAAATTACCTGCTGGGTCTTGATTTACCACCAAATTGTCAGCATTCCATCTAAGCACAGGATTCCCACCATGCCTTAGCTTTTGACTTAGAATAAGATTCATAAGCTCCTTGGTCGGAGCCGACATCGAAGCAAACCCCTGCCCGAATGGCACCATCATAAACCCTGCATCAATCAAGTCCTGACTCAGCTTCGTTGCTCCCCACCTATCAAAGGCAATCTCTTTAATATCATAAACCTCAGCATATTCCTCTAGTTTGTGCTGAATTGAATGGTAATCAATTACATTCCCTTCTGTCGCAGTCACCAACCCTTGCTTTACCCAAACTGAATAAGGCACACGGTCTTTCCGCTCCTTCTCCAGCATCGTGTCTTTCGGAATCCAGAAATGCATTAGCACATCATAAGAATCCCCATCAGGAAACACTAATGCCAGCGCTGTTAAATCCATTGTCGCTGATAAATCCAACCCAGCATAACAAACTTTTCCCTTCAAATCACCAATCCCCTCGGCACACTCATCCCATTTATCCATTGGCATCCATCGCTCCGCACTTTGCGTCCATTGGTTCAAATATAATCTCCTGAATGTCATCTCCAGTGCTGGTGTTTCCTTTGCCTTTTTAGCCAGAGTTTCCATTTCCTCCAGACTTCTGAATACTCCCAAAGCTGGATTGCAATCAAACCACACCTTCCTATCCTGCCAATCTGCATCCTCAGGCGCTGCATGAATTACTGGCAGAAATGTCGGGTCATTAATAATTCCATCTCGCACCTTGCAGGCATAATCATGCTGTTCCCAACATATCGAGTTACGGTCATAGCCCGCCGTGGTAATAGCAAGGGTCAAGGGCTGCCTTCTGGCTCCTGTCGATGTCGTCAGCACATCCCACAAATCACGATTTGGCTGTGTATGGAGCTCATCGAAAATAATCCCATGGGCATTATAGCCATATTTAGAATAAGCCTCTGCTGAAATAGCCTGATAGAAACTTCCAGTTTTATAATTAACAATCCGTTTTTGGCTATCAATAATCTTGCTACGCCTTATTAGTGCTGGTGAATATCGCACCATCTGAGCAGCAACATTAAATACCAGGCTTGATTGTCCCTTATCGCCCGCAGCACTATATATCTCACCTCCTATTTCCCCATCAGCAAATAAGAGATAAAGAGCTATCGCTGCCCCAATTTCACTTTTCCCGTTTTTCCTGGGAATCTCCACATAGCAGGTGCGATATTGCCTGCTCCCACCGGGATTCAGTGTCCCAAACAGAGGAATGATTATTTCCTCTCGCTGCCAGGGCTCCAGGATAAATCGCTTTCCTGCCCAATCCCCTTTGGTATGTTTGAGCTGCTCTATAAAAGAGATTGCTCTTCCACTAGCATGGACATCTATTGGAACCTTCTCCATGCAAATCAATTCAGCCTCTTTGTGCTAAGTATCCTATCCATAGCATCTTCGCTTTCACCCGCAGCAACACTAATTCGACACCTAGAGGAAGGCGTCATACCAAATTCTATAAGGAATTTATGCATCTGCTCCATTGCCTTATTAGCCACAGATAGCAGAGGATTGATAATCAAGTTCCCATTTGTAGTCTTGTATAAAAATGCCATCCTATCAGGCGACATTGAGGACAATTCGCTTAATTTCCTTTCGGCTATCACCCATCTGCCATAAGCTTGGCAATATCCTGCTAATGCAGCTCTGTCAACCTGAGTTAATAATCCCAAAGCTTCCAGCTCAGGCACTATCCGTCGCCATTCATATCTAGCAGCACCGCTCAAATGTGCAGGACAAGTCGGTATGGACAATCTGGGTTTAGGTTCATTCAGGTTTATCCTATCTTTATTCGGCTCGCCCTCCAGTATCTTTATCGCCGTCGGTCTCGGTTTCCGTCCTGCCATTAAATTTTCACCTTGCCTCAACTATTAAGGGCTTTAAAGCCTCTGTTATATTATGCATAACCTCTTACTCTCAATCTGTGAAATGTTGCGTTTCACTGCCCCTACGGTTTACAGCAATAAAACTATAGATATTTAATACCCCCTTCCTCCATATCCTCAATTCTATTCATTGATATTCCCGAATGCTTTATTCTCTTTAGCAGTTTTCCTATCATGGCAGGATTTACACAGGGGCTGCCAGTTGCTTTCATCCCAAAACAAATCCTGATTTCCTTTATGGGGGGTGATATGGTCAACAACTGTTGCAGCCACTACTTTACCCTCACGGTAGCACTCTACACAGAGCGGATGCTCAGCTAAGAATCTTTTGCGTGCCTTACCCCATCTCCTATCATACCCCCTGCTATTTGCTGAACCTCGTTCTTTATCCTGTTGCCTTTGCGCCTCTCTCTTATGCTCTAGACAATATCCAGATGCATCATTCGTCAATGCAGGGCAACCTTGCTTCTTACAAGGCCATGGGGGTTTAATTGGCATTAGGTCACCTTTCGTATTCCATGTTTTCTGCTATGACAAGCCTCACGTAATCTATTTACATAGGGGGGTATTTACTTTTTCCCTCCCACTCTCCCTAACCAGCTTGGCTCGCATTAATGCTTTTATTGCCTTTCGCTGGAAACCTTATTATTTATTATTATTTAATATACCTAGGTCCACGGAGTCCAACTCCCTTGGTCGGGATAAGTAATGGTATAACTATGCTGTGTGTTGAATTCTTTGACTATGTCAGGTATCAAAAGTGGACACCCACAGTTCGGACATTTGACTTGTAACATGAAATCCTCTACCAGTGTCCCCTTTGGTATCTCCAGCCAAAGCTCCTCCTCACAGTTCCCGCACCATACCTTTTTCCTGTATGTCTCTAGCTCCATATCTCCCTCCTTAAGAAACACCCCTCAGTCATTGAGGGGTGTCGGGCTAAGGTTACTCGCCTTAGCGTTGCATAGGTAATCCAACTACATTATCAGCCTAACAGATATAGATACCTTTGTCAAATGGAATGACAAAGTCTCATTTCATAGCTAAAAGAAAATAGAGATAACAAAGATTCTGTCTTATTCTGGTAACAAAATTACCTTTTTATGTTTATTATATCCAAAAGGTATTGACAAGGTTATTGTAGGGGTATATGATAGATACAGTGAAAGGAAAGGAGAGCGAAAGGAAATGACGGCAGTGGAGAAGGTAAGAGAAATGGCAAAGGAAAAGGCAAAGATAACTGCAGCTAATGAAACAGAGACAGAAAAACGTTTTAGAGAATGGAGGGAACGACTACGAAAGGATGGACTACCGGTTTTAGGGAGGTAAGAGATGAATAATATGATAGGTCGCCGAGTAACTTCTCGCTGGGATACAGGCAAAGATGGAGATGCCAGGCAAGGCGTTATTATAGCCTACTGGGCTGAGCCTCCTGCCACAGTCATTGTAAAATGGGATGACGGTGAAGAAATGGTAGATAATAAAACAAGTATGATTATCCATAAAAGGAGGGAGAGATGAAGAGATATAAGATACCTGACAGTGCTCGATGCCGCCAATGCAAACGAACCTTTGATTTGCCCACACTAAGGGAAAGGAAGGATTATAAACCTGGTATTTGCCCTATCTGCGGGGGCTTTCTTAGAGCGATAACAGAGAGAATGACTTGATTATTTTGAAAGGAAAGGAGGGAGAAAATGTACACAGTATTCGCTAGAAAATCAAAGTATTCAACCTACGTTTCACATGGAATCAGATTTCCCGAAGGAGGAAGCAGCTCAACAGCCGATGCAGGCTGGTCGCTCAAGATGGCTATTGCATACGAAATAGCTCAACTACCCTATGGAGTAGAATATCAAATTGAAAAGAATGGAGTGCTACAATGAGAAACGAATGGAACAACAAAGCCTCATGCGGAATGGATGATTGGAAAGATATAAATAGAAACGACTTTGGAACTAGCACTGTTAGGGCTTTAATACAAAGTAACTCTTTAAACAAAACAGAGGCTTTGTATTTATTAGAAGAAGCATTACATGTCATTATTTCCTTAAGGCAACGTATAGAAAGGAAAGGAGGGAAGAGATGATTAAAAATGTTATCACAGCCATATTAGTAGTGGCCTGCGTAGCGATGGGTGGCGTGGCACTTAAATACAATGAGGCCTATAATGCTAGTCAAGAAGAGTTAGAGTATCTTCAGGATAACCCTACCATTGTAGAGGTGCATGTTCTCCCTGTAGAGTTTCCGTCTAAGGCAGCATTACTGAAATGGCTGGAAGAGAATAATATTGATGCCCATGAGTACATTCCCACCACCTACGATTGTGATGATTTTGCCTACGATTTGATGCAAGCAGCAATAGCAGATGGTTACCTGATGTCAACACAGACAGTACTTATAAATGGCAACCATCATATGATGAACGCTACTATTATAGGCAATGAGGTATATCTAATTGAACCACAAACTGACACAGTATGGTTAAACGGACTTAGAGATTAAAACACAGAAGATTGTATCACCACAATAAAGGGAGCTAACTTCAGCTCCCTTTTCCTTTACTTTGTGCAACGGCGTTGCAGAATGTTCACTATTCATACTTACTTAATCGCTTTTTCAATCTGGCAATCTCATTCTCCAAGATACTAATTTGTTTATGTCTATCATCACTAACAAGCTGGAGATTCTCTATACAGTTGTCATCCCTTATATGATTCTTATGATGGACTATTTCCCATGAATGCAAATTCCTACCCAGATATCTAGCCATAACTAAGCGGTGTTCTAGGACATAGTGAGTATGATTCGTCATCCAATAAAAGAAATCCTCTGAAAAGAGTCTAATTTGAATATAACCCGCACTGTTCTTTTGACGCCCACCCTTCCATTGACTATTTAGGCTTCCTGACTTCCCTCCACAACTAACACAATGTTCATTTACAGGCTTACCATTTTTAAATGCAACCCACCGCTCCTTACCACAATTTACGCAGGCGTGCCAAATATGTTTACCTCTACTTTTGTATCCTATCTCCGTACCTTTTCTAAACTCGCCTATCTTTGGCATTTTCCTTTCTCCTCTTGAAGTTCACATACTCTATTGTTTTACGCCTGCCTTGAATGTAACTCAACGCCATATGGCAATAAAAATACACGGTTTGCCTTTTAAGATTGAACACCTCAGCTATGTCCTTGGCGGATTTTTGATTGGTAATCTTCTCCTGCAATATTTTCCCATCTCTACCACAACGACCCAGCCTTGACACCATCTCATTCCCAACACGAATAGCATCCTTATCAGGGATATAAAGGATTCTACTACCAGCACTCTGTCCCTCACCTATCACTATCGGGTCAGCCATATTACCTGTTAGCTCTGGGTCATTGCCAGGCCACACTCCAGCTTGTAGCTGTCGGAGATGTTTTAACAGCCAGACACACTGAGCTTTAGTGTAGCGGATTTCCTCTGCTATATAAAAATCTTCTTTTATCATCTAATCTCACCTAGCTGAGGCATCTTCTTCCTTAATACAAACCTCCTTGACTAATTCCATTCCAAATTCAGCGCAGTCTTCCATCTCAGTCCACAATCGAGGGTCCTCTAGTGGATTAAGAGGTGGAGCGCAGTTAAAGATTAAGAGTGCCGTTTGATAGCGGTTTATCTGTGATATGATGGCTTCCTTGATGTCGTGATTGGTCATAGCCTCTTTAACCTCCATTGTTCTTCATACTTTTCTCAATAGAAATCACCTTTAATCATCAACTGGACTTTTGCCTCTCTATAGGTTTCCCGAGCTGGAGCCACTGCTTTCTCGTAAGTCTCGTTTGCTTGGGCCACTGCTTCATCGTAAGATTTTTTGGTTGGGGCTATGGCTTTATCAAAGGCCTTCAATGCATTGTCCCTAGCTTTATCATAAGCCCTCCTTGTCGACTCTATTGCCTCATCCTGCTCCACTTTTACCTCCCTCTCCAACTCATCAGCAGTGAAAGCTCTGGTATAAGAAGAACCATCAAGTATTACCCCATAAGGGTGAGCTGCTATTCTTCTAAGCACCGAAATAACAATTCCTACCTGCCCATAATATCGCTGTATATCTCTAGTGTTACCTACTACTCTAACTTTATCCCCAATTTTGAATTCCATTACTCTCCCTCCTTAATTTTAGCCTTCTACTTTCAAGATGTCTTTATCAGGATAGATTGTGAACATCGGGCAACCAATCTCTGTTGGTGGGTAGCTCCGTTTCTCGCCATAACTAGCCCTAACACCTTGACTGTAAGTCTTAAACCAACAACCAGTCATTGCCCCTACTTTTGTTCTTTGTTTAATATTACCTTTAGCATCTAGGTCAAGGTAAGCTTTACCTGTTTCTAGAATAATATCGTGAACATGAGCATAGGCATACAATCTAGCATTGAAGGCATCCATAAAACGTTCAAGCTTATTCATCTTAGCCCCTTTAGTTATTGCCCAACCCGACCCATGAGTAAACACACCATCAAAAACATGCGCTTCCTTACTACTACGTCTCTTAAATTTGAACCTCACCCAACACGAATAGCCAAGATTAGGAACACCAAGATGCTTGCAAATATTCTTCTGCACATCAATATGTGAATGAATCCTAATAGCATCTTCATGATTGCCTTCTATTAGTCCGATACACTTATCAATGATTGGAGTATATAAATCACAATAATATTCTGATTGGTCTATTGCAATATTATCTTCATGAACCCAATTGGCTATAACGCCTGCATCCCATCGGGGGTCACTAGGACTAATAAACTCTGCTTTATCGCCCATCCCTATCCAATAAGCAATCGGGTCACGTTTAATTTGAGTAATCTTGGCTTGGAGTCTAGATTCAGCAAATAGTTGAGTCCCAATATGCTCATCCCCAATTGTGTAAAGATGAATTGCACCATTATGCTTATAGGGAATTTCTTTCTCTATTACTTCCATCAGCTTTTATCTATCCGCATTGACTCCATCCACAGGAATGACATATTAGGCATCCTTCTTGTCTGGCTAAACACTGGCCACATATCGGGCACAATGTATTGGGTGAGATAGCATTGTATTGCGTCAACGGGACTGATTTCGTCTCTTGCTCTGGCGGCGAGACAGTACCCTCAACGACATCAAGCTTAATCAATTTCTCAGTCATCCTGGCAAGTGTATCAACTACCAATTCTTCTAAAACCCCGTGAATCTCAGTCTGGTAGTTCCTACTGTTAGTTATATCAATTATTCGCTCAACGGCTTTGGTTATCATATCATCGCCTTTAGTAATTCTGGGTTCTCATAAATATTTCCCATAACTTCCCAATTTGCAATATCACCCAAGGGAATAAAAATATCAGCTACTACTACAGCAAATTGCGCACAGCTATATATTACTTCAGCCCCATATGCTTTAGAGGAATCAGGACTAGCTATTTTAACTACATCCCCCTCATATATCTCTTCACCTTTCTTATCCTTGAGCCCTGTGTATTGCATGAGAATATCAGTAGGTTTTTCATTGCATATACCATTTGGCATTGGCTTAACTTCCCACATATGAACCTCCATATCAGATGTATACATAGCTTTTAACGTATCACTCCAGAGCCTAAATCGAATGGGTCTCATATCTCCTCCTTTTGCCGACAAACTTCTTCATTCTTGCCGAGAAATCTTAATAGTTGTGTGATGTATATTTCCATTAAAATATCATCACGCTTTTGGTATTGATGTGCCCTGATTTCAAGCATCAAGAACCCTTGTTCCCCTAATCTTTGCTTCATAAAGTCGGTGTATCCTTGTCTACCATCTCCATGCCCCCAAATCCTATGACAATTGAAACAGAGTAGAAGGCAATTCTCAGGGTCAAACCTAGTGTTTTCCCTTCCCCTACCCCAATAATGGCTTACATGTAATCCCTGGAGATTGTCACTTGGGTTGTATTTATGCCCACATCGCTGGCAAGTATAGTTATCACGTTTTAGGATATACTTCCTAAATAACCTGTCAGTCTTACGTAACTTAACCTTGAAACTCATTCTTTCTCTATCATCCTTTTATTAAATTCAAACTTGCCTGAACACAGAGGACAGATAACATACTCAGCCTTTGGTACAGCCTCACCAGTTGGTGAAACAAGATATTTATTAATTATCTTATGCCACGAGACATTCTTCCCCGCGGGCAGCAAGTTCAAATCAGGGTAAGTCCTAGCAAACTGGATGGCATACTCTATTGTCCGCTTTGACTTTCCTAAAGATTCCGCAACGGTGTTGCACAATCCCTGGCCATAAATCTGGCTTCGCTCAAAGTTGCTGCGCTCCTCCAATATTCTCTTGCCAAGTGCATGATACCCTTCTACTAAGACCCACCTGGAAGTAAACTCTGTCTCCACGATAATATCCTTGCAGTCTTCTATCATTACCGTGTACCAATGCTCTGTTGTTAGTGCTGTGCTAGTCATCTTTTATTTCCTTGCTAGTTCAAAGATAGCTAAAATCTTATCAGCTAACTCAGTAATGTCAGTAATAAGATAAACTCTGTCCTCTTTAATCTCCAAATCAAACTTCATCCCAGCCAAAACAGTAACAATCTTATCTTCTAGTTTGTCTCTTATCTCATTCATTCTTTTACCTCCTCTTTTATTCACTTGCTACCTCCTCAATGTTCACGAACTTACAGCCCTGGAGTAGTTTAAAACGCCACGCCATCGAGTTGGGATTCTGGTCCTCAATAGCCCAGTTCTTAGCCTTAACGATTTTCAGTTTAGCACTGTCCATAGAAAGATAGAGGCGGGGCTTCTCCAAAGAAAACTCTGCGCCCCTGCCTAGCTCTGCGCCTTTCTTCTTTTGGAGTGCAATAACTGCTATCCCCTTCCCCAGTTTGTCAAAGATAGCTCGTATCTCATCACCTATCAGATAGAACTCACCAGCCCCCATCTCAATATAATCAATGATGTTAATATCATCAGGGGTAATAACATCAGCAAACTTAGAGCTACGTTCTTGTGCTGAAAATTTCCAATCATCCTCAGTAACGTCATCAAACTTGGAAAGACGGAGCTTGAGTTCTTCGGGTCCCATCTCACTTGAAAAGTAATGGACCTTAAAGTTAGCCATATTGAGCTTGATGGTGTTAAGAAGAAAAGCCGTCTTCCCAGCATTACTTGAACCTGCCAGGATAACAATGTTCTTCGGATACATAACCGTATAATCGTGTAAGTCGAAAGGCCAGACTATCGGGATTGTTCCTGATATATCAGCATTACGCCAATCAAGCTCATTGGCATTATTTTTTATCAACCGATAAATTCCCTGTTTCGTAGGATGCGTTTCGATAATATTCTTACTTATTAGCTGATGAAGAATATATCTACGATTGTTTTTATTTGATGGACCTAAATTCAGTTCTGTATCTAAATCCCTAGTTGTAAACCACCCGGTAGTTTGATGAACCCACTCATTGACGATAAGAGATAAACTCTTATTACCAGTCTCAATGTATGCTAGCTCTACTTGAGCCTTCGCTTCTTCTGGATTATATCCATCCCTCCTTGAAAGAGTCTCAACCACAACATACGCATCTTCAATACTTATTGTCTGATTCTTCAAACTATTTGCTAATTTCCTGATATATGCAGCATTCATAGGATTTTAAACATTGCCCCCTCTTTAAATATAGAAACTTCCTTTTTTCCTTTCCGCCTATTGCACTTTATACAAGCAGGCACAATATTATCAATCGTGTTTAGACCACCATTTGCTACAGGAACAATATGGTCTTTTGTTAACCTCTTGCATTTCTTCCCGCAATAAAAGCAACGATAGCCATATTGCCTTTTCTTTTGTTGCCATTCTTCTTCGGTATGGCTTCCCAATAAAACTCTCCTTGACTTGCGGAATAACCAATCCTCTGCATAAATTTCATCTATCACATCTAATTGCAAACCTAATCTATGCTCATTACCAGTCTCTATAACCCGTCTTATGATTTCCTCACAAACTTCCTCTTGACTATACCCATAATCCCTCGCCCATCTAACTAAAGCCTCAACTCCTATTCGGTCTCCCCGCCCAGTTGTAGTAAGATGTCGTGCTCTGTAATGCTGTAATATATTCATCACCATTAGTAACGACTAACGCACCCAAGTATAACTTCTCAAACTTGGAAGTCTAGTCTAACACCTCCTAACGATTTGCAGGTTACTAACACTTTTCCTAACAGTCTACCTAACGCTCTGTATTGCATTTTTCTCTAAATTCTTCATTTTATATAATATGTCCCTTCCACCCCTCCCCTATTACCCTACCACCCCTTATTACCCTACCACCCCCTACCACCCTATCCCCCTATCCTTCAAAAGGTTATAAAGGCGTAATGCGAGATCATCAACGCTCTGTATACTAACCGAAGGTGATTTGCTTTCAGAGTTCTTTTCCTTAAAAGAAAGAGAGCCTTCTCTTAGACCACCGTTTATTTCCCGTACTGTCCTTAGTATCTCCTCTAGGGTGGTTGAGATAGTAACGAGTTCCTGCCACTGCTCCTCGCTTAAACTCATAGCATATTCCTTAGTCTTTCCTTGAACATCTCGCTTGCTTCAAGCGTAGGGATAGGGCAGTTAGCCCACAAATAGAACATCTCGAATGTATCAGAATCAACACAGTCAAGGATTTCATCACGGCTTACTACTGGATTATCATCACCTGTCAGAGGAAAGCATTTAGGATTAACCCAGTCAGCCTCTAATCGTTTGAACCATGCTTTTGTTAACAATTTATATCCTTGAAATCTAGCTAACATCTTTTAATTCTCCTTCAAACAATTCCTGCCATATACGGCGAGGGATAGCAAGGTGCATAACATCATTCGGAAAGTCGAGAGAGTACCAATGTTGGTCTAGTATCTGCATAATCCCCCGCCTAGTCTTTTCCTTCTGTGCTTGGAGCAAGGCATCATCTCTTACCTTGTCTATGTCTTGTGATGTTAGTCCGTAAGGTAAGCCTTGATATGCACTAAGTAAGGCAACGGTTCTTTCTTTTTCAGTCAGCATCTTGTCCCTCCTCTATCTGCTCTGTTGCTGTTTGCTCCAGGATAAGAACTTCGGCCTGGTGTTTTGTTAATCCCTTGATGTCTTTGGGCACAACCCAGTCTGGATGCTTAGTCTTGATAATCATTAGCCAGTTTAATTCTTTTTCCTGTTTGAGCTGTTTCATGGTGTCTAGCTGGCTTTTGGTTGGTGAGTCTCCTGTCTTGTCTTCTGATTGTTCTGGAGATTGCTTGGACTCTTGGTCATCTGTATCTTTTCCCGATAATAGCCATTGATGAAACTTCTCTGCCCAGGTTAATATCTGATTAAAGTCAACCTTGCCAGCACAAGCCAGGTCTTTAACATAAGACAAGGCATAGCTACGTCTACTTAGTTCAAGTTCTTCTATTGACTTGCCCCTATGTCCCCAACTCCCCTTTGGTTCTATTAGCCTCTCTGCTGTTGCCAGGAACTCAATATCCTCAACGTTGAAGCCTTTATCTGTTTCTTCACCAATGAGCTTGAGTTTGCAGCCATTCTTAATCATTGCAAACTTGGTTTTGTCGAAGACCGTATATCTCTTGTCATCCTCATCAGTGATAATGATGTAGGGGTTTCCGTTTTTGGCTGTCTTGGCTTCCCCTCTAGCTACTACGATTGTTCTCTCGCTCATTTACTTTTCCTCCTTCCTGTGATTGTGCCTAATATCGGTGGGTGATTTCGTTTCCATAAATCTTTTGGATTGCGTTCCATATCATTCCTCCTCTCCTTCTCAGGGAGAGGACTCTGGCAAGCCCTCTCCCCGTGTCCTTACTGTGTGATTCCTCCTTCCCTTTTACTCACAACAGCTTGAAGCTGATTGCTGTCATTAGCCTTGCCATTTATTCAATTGTTAAAGCGCTATTCTTATTTTACCTTGGATGCTTTATCCAGTCAAGTAAAATTCTCAATGGACTAGTGAATAATCTATATCGAATCCAAGCAGACATTTTACAATGGTGTTTCGCACTCTCAAGTTGTAATTTGTTATGCTCATATCTCGATAATCTGAAGCGAACAATCTTATCCTTTGTTACCACAATTTCCTTATCCTCTGTTACCACAATTTTAGTATAACATACCCTAAAATTCTTGTCAAGGGCATGTGCTGGCTGACCACATGGGTAACACTGGGCTATGGATTTTAGCAAGTTCCTTTTCAATATACTCTATGGGAGCAAGATAGCCAAGGGATTGGTGCG
>Ga0209121_10000706_pt1 | contig 35320 bp, 33 predicted proteins | sample Cruoilmetagenom3_FD_187292 | JGI IMG/M metagenome (GOLD analysis project Ga0209121, IMG submission 187292) | Oil polluted marine microbial communities from Coal Oil Point, Santa Barbara, California, USA - Sample 3 (SPAdes) (version 2) | ecosystem: Environmental > Aquatic > Marine > Oil seeps ... | reverse complement strand
GGAAATCAGACCCTTTTCCGAAATGAACACAATTCATGCAATGTCATGTAATAACAATGCCTTATACCATTTTTATCAAAATGACTTCCTTGAAAGTCATAAACTTGCCAATCTGTCATTCCCGCGAAAGCGGGAATCCAGTAATTACACGCAGTTATGGGTTCCCGACTTCGGCGTGAGCTCAGTCGAACGCTCAGATCGGGAATGACAAAACGACAGAAATTCGGACTTTCAAGTAACTCGTTTGGCCGAATCTAATATAACTTGTTGATTTTTATAGACACTATTCAGATACACGGCCTGTTCGGGGAACAGGCCCTACAATATGTAGGGGCCGATGCCCCCATCGGCCTTAAACATGCTTTGTAAAAGTTACTTTCCATTATAATGCCGACGCGTTGGCATAGTGGAGCTTTTTACGAGTTCGTCACTATTTAACTGATGAACTCTCTTGTCCCAATGAATTTTTTCATTCCTGATCGAAATTGTATATCATCCGGCAAAACGAATTCTCCATACACCTGCCGCTTTTTCTTTTCTGTGGATCCAAGATCTGGGAACAAAGGATTGTTAGTAACAAGTCTATCGTGTCTCCCCATCGTGGAAAATAGGAACGTCCCCTTTTCCATAAGTTACTTGAAAGTCGAATTTCTCCTCCCCTGGGAAACTGTGTCGCGATAGGGTGAAATGTCATTCCGAACAAATGCGGGGGATCTTAACATGTTAAATTTATTAAGTATTAAGATTTCTCGCTCTGCTCGAAATGACAAAAAAAGGAATTGCGATACAGCCTCGAGGGGGAGAGGGAACAATTTTGACTTTTTGCGGTACCGTCAGCTTTGGCTGGTGCGTTGAGATTATTTCATGAAGACTCCGGCAGCCTGCAAGAATTCTGCCGAGCATTTTGTCCAGTGTGCCCCATGGTGGCGGATGGGCAACCAGCACAGAATTTCTTTTTTGCTATTTATTTTATTTTCTGTCTGTTGTAAACTTAAAATTAATTTTGCTATCCACTAATTCAACAGGAGATCAAATTTGACGGTTACATTGATAATCTTCGGATTAATTCTTGCCTTAGTCGGTCTCATCGGGTGCATCTTCCCTGTCATCCCTGGGCCTTCTCTCAGCTTTTTATCCTTAATCATTCTTTCCTGCGCCATGGACTGGGAAGTATTCAGTGTTACATTCTTGATTATTATGGGAATTTTAACGATAGTAGTTACCGCTCTGGACTATATAGTTCCCGCCGGCGGGGCAAAAAAATACGGGGCATCAAAATATGGCGTGGGGGGATCGATTATCGGAATGCTCACAGGTTTTTTCTTCTTCCCGCCCCTGGGATTGTTCATCGGTGCGTTCGCGGGAGCATTAGCCGGGGAACTCCTGGCAAGAAAGGGGGGAAAGGAGGCATTGCGAGCCGGCTGGGGTGTATTCGTAGGAATCATGGTGGGCATTGGACTGAAACTGGCCTTTTCCGGAGTCGTACTCTTCTTTTATATTAAAGAATTATTCTGATTGTATGAGGCGGTGGAACAGAAAATGTAAGTCTTTCAGTTGCTTTTTCTCCCATTGTGCTTTATGGATATAAGCAGTAATGTTTGTTCTGATAAGGATATCAGTTTTTCTTTGATTAAACGAAAATACGGGGGATCAAAAAATGCGTAAGAACATTTTTCTCAGAAAAAAGTGGTGGGTTATCTGCTTTGTAATTCTGGCAATTTTATTCAGTTGGACAGCATGCGGATACTGCGCAAAAATAAAAAGCTTTTCCGCTGATCAGGTATCCATCGACCCGAGCGGTAAGGCGCTGAATGTCGGCAAATTATACATGACTCCTGACAAGATTCGGATGGATATGCAATCTCCGAAAGATGAGGGGAATATGATTATGATTTTCCGAAAAGACCTCAATATCCACTGGATGCTCAACCCGAAAGACAAGAAGTATTTCGAGAGGCCGATTAATGAAGAAGAAATGAAGAAGGCCTTGAATCAGAGCGTTAGTCAGCATGAGGAAATTTTGGGTACCGAGACGGTAAACGGCTTCAAGTGCCGTAAAAAGCGTATTGAAACCACCATATCGTTTATGGGCTTAAAGAGAAAAATGCATTCCACTATATGGGTTTCAAATAAACTGGAAATGCCCATTAGAACAAAAAGCAAAGATGGAGATATCACGGAATTGCGGAATATTAAACCGGGTCGCCAGTCTGCCAGGCTTTTCAAAATCCCTGACGGTTACCAAAAGGTTGCAAGTATCATAGAGCTCTATGGTGGATCTCCGCCTGAGAAGAAAGCCGAAGGCTCCGATCAGGAAAGTGCCGATAGTGAAGACAAAGGATCTTTTTTCAAACTTCCCAAAAGTCTTTCGGAAAAACTTCCAAAGGGTATTAAGTGGCCATTTGGCGACAAAAAAGAAGCAGGTACCGAGTGATATTTAACCACGACGGACAGGCAACCTCAAGTCTCGATCAGATAATTTGATAAGAGAGACTGCCGGCAGCGGATAAAACGATAGCAAAAATGAACAATTCTTGATTTTAAGGGAGGATGACAATGTTTGAGAAAATTTTGTATCCGACGGACTTTTCAAATGAGGCCATTAAGGCCCTGGAATTTATCAAGCAGTTAAAAGGTGCAGGAACAAAAGAGGTAATTGTTCTTCATGTTATTGACAGAAGAGGCATCAATGATCTGGCCCGGTTTGCCAAGAAAGATCTCCCGGGAATCATGAAAGATCTGGAGAAAAAAACAAAAGTCGAAATGAGTTCTGTAGTGAACGAACTGAAAGATGTTGGCCTTGAAGTCAAATTGAGAGTCGAAAAAGGAGGACCTTATAACGAAATATTGAAGGTGGCAAACGAGGAAAATGTTTCGGTGATTGTTATTGGGTCTCATGGGAAAGGCAATATCGACAAAATGTTACTGGGGTCTGTATCATATAAACTGGTAAAAAGCGTTAATAGACCAATTCTTGTTATAAAAAGCTGAGTTAGTACCACGCTACCAGTTTACATAATAGATCAGGAAGAAAATCCGAGAAAGATAATTGAAAATTAAGTAGTAATTATGAAAGATCAATACGATGTAGTTGTCGGTATTCCTTCATATAATGAGTTTAGTACCATCGGCCATGTAGTCTCGGTAGCTGGCCAGGGCCTTGCAAAGTATTTCCCGAATTCAAGATGTATTATTGTTAACTGTGACAACAACAGTCCTGACGATACGAAAGGGGCTTTTTTCGCTGCCAGGGTTCCTTCTGAAATAAAGAAAAAATATATTCCCACATTGGAAGGGGTAAAGGGTAAGGGAAATAATTTCTGGAATCTCTTTCACTTTTGTAAGAAAGCAGGGGCCAGAATTACTATTGTTGTCGATGCAGATATTCGGTCCATCACCCCGGAATGGATAAAATATCTCGGTTGTCCTGTCAAAGAAGGATATGATCTGGTTACTCCTTTGTATTCGAGGCATCAATTTGACGGAACCATCACGAATCATCTTTGTTATCCCCTTGTTTTTTCCCTCACAGGCTTTAATATCCGCCAGCCCATCGGAGGAGATTTCGCCTTTTCTCCGGCGTTATGTTCATACTGGCTTGAACAGTCATGGGATGATATGGTGCTACAGTATGGCATTGATGCTTTTATGTCACTGAATGCGCTGTTCGGGAACTTTAAAATCTGTCAGGCAGGATTAGGAACCAAGATCCACAATGCCAGCAATCCTAAACTCGGCAGGATGTTTGAAGAGGTTGTATACACCCTCTTTTCGACTTTAATTAAGTATCGATGTGAATGGCTGGATGCCAGGCTAAAGGAGAACTCGAATATCTTTTGGGAAACGGCTGTCCGAAGTATAGAGTGCTATGGTTCGGAGAAACTGATGGAGACCCAGTCACTCGACATTGATATCCTGAAACTAAAGCAGGACTGTCGTAACGAGTATAAAAAATACCACAAATGGGTGAAAGAGTATTTAAGTCCATATGCCTACAAGAAAATTGACAACATGTTTAACATGGATAATTACGATGTGGACATCATGCTCTGGTCTCAGATGGTTTACAGACTTCTCTTTCTTTTCGATGGAGCTTCAGAAAAGGTAAGGGGTGAAATCATTAACGCACTTAAGCCTCTCTATTTTGCTCGCAGCCTGACCTTTGATTATCAGACCTGGCGTTATAGTATAGCTTTTGCTGAAGAAGAAGTGGAAAGTGAAGCCATGGCTTTTCTTTCTCAGAAGCCATATTTATTCGGGCTTTACCTGGGAGAAGGAAAGTGCTCTTACGGGGATTAAAATTTGAGCCTGACGCAGAAATTGGGCAAAAGGGTACGTTATGCAAATGACTCCAAGCTTGACACATAACATGATTTTGTCTATGTTGAGTTGCTATGGATTAATTCGCATTAACAGCATGATAGTGGTCTGAAAAATGAAAATATGATTATAAGAGAGGAGAACAGGTAAATGGGCAAGAAAATTCTATGGTGTTTGGCTTTACTGTTAACAATATTTTTTTTAACAAATGTAACGGATACACTCGCAAAGGAGAAAGTTTATATCAACGGCATCGATGCTAATTTCCCTCCATTTGCATATGTAGACAAAAACGGTGTTCCTGATGGATTTGATGTAAAATCTGTAGATTGGATCGCCAAACAAATGGGCTTCAAAGTGACACACAAGCCTATGGATTGGGATGCCATTATCCCAAGCCTGAAAGCAAAGAAGATTGACATGATCGCATCCGGAATGAGCGTAACGGAAAAAAGGGAGAAACAGGTGAATTTTACCATTCCTTACTGGGTTATTGCACAGGTGCTTGTGACTCCCAAGGATTGCAACAAGTCTGTGGATGAGCTTTTGACCAATGGAAATAAAATTGGTGTCCAGAGAGGAACAACGGAAGCCAAATGGATGAAGGAAAACCTGATTAAAAAGGGAAAGAATTTCAAACTCGTCGAATACGATTCAGCTCCCCTCGCCATCGAGGATGTGGTAAACGGACGTATCGTTGCCGCTGCCATGGACGATGCACCGGCCAAAGATGCAATGCGGAAAAAACCCGTCAAAATTGTCGGAACCTTTGGTATGCCGAATGAAGATTTTGCATATGCCGTCCGTAAGGGGGACAAGGAACTTCTCGAAACTATGAATGAAGGACTGCACCGTCTGATGGCTTCTCCATACTGGGATGAGCTAATAAAGAAATATAAACCCTGATATTCTGCTTATTTGAATTATTTTGCCATTACTGGAAGGCATCAGGATACATTCCTGATGCCTTCCAGGTTTTATACAGATATGACAGGGGAATGAAGGCCACCACCTGCAAGGCGCCAGCTTCCGGTTTGCTGCTGAAAACCGGCTAAAATTATAAAGCTCGAAGCACGAAATACGAAATACGAAACAATTTTTAAATCCAAAATCAAAAAATCACAAACAAGGATTAAAAAAACAGGAGATTGAATATCCGAAACCTTGTTTTGAATTTTTGTCATTCAATTTTCGAATTTGTTTAGGATTTCGATATTCGGATTTCGAATTTAATAAAATGATATCTTCGCCTGAAGGCGAGGATTTTTTCTCACAGTCCCCGAGAGGAACAATAATATCAGGATGACTTCAGGCTTACTTGCAATTTATGAGGCTTTGCCGTACCTGCTCGAGGGATCACTCGTGACAATGGCGCTGGTTTGCGGGGCACTGGGATTGGGCTTGACCATTGGCATTATCCTGGCTGTTGGTCAGGTTTACGGCAACTCCTATATTCGATATCTGATTGGAATCTACGTATGGTTTTTTCGTGGTGTGCCTCTTCTTGTCCTTCTGTTCCTTTTTTACTTTGGACTTTTTTCTTTGCTGGGAATTAATCTTTCTGCTTTCTCTGTGGCTACTATCGTTCTCGGTCTCATCAGTTCTGCCTATCAGTCTCAAATATTTCGGGGGGCCATTTTGTCTTTACCTGAAGGACAGCTCAAGGCAGCCAGGTCCCTCGGCATGAGCGACGGGAAATCAATCTTATTTATCATTTTGCCGCAGGCATTACGGTTGTCTATTCCAGGCTGGTCCAATGAATATTCCATAATTTTAAAAGATTCGGCCGTTGCTTATGCCCTGGGTGTTATGGAGATGATGGCGCGTGCTCATTTTGTTGCTTCGAGGACATACGAACACCTCCCCCTGTACTTTACAGCCGGCTCGATCTTTTTGCTTTTAACATACATTGGAACCAAAGCTCTTAGAATGCTGGAAGAAAAAGTAAGGATCCCTGGGTATACTGAATAAGGAATTGTATTACTATGATAGAAAAAAACCCTGTTTTAAGAGTTGAAAATATGACAAAAAGTTATAATCAGAAAGAGATTTTGAAAGGTGCCTCTCTGTCTGTAAATGAGGGAGAATTAAAAGTCCTTATTGGTCCATCCGGAGGGGGGAAAAGTACACTTCTCCAATGTATCAATTTTCTGGTTATGCCCGATAAGGGTCGCGTCTGGCTGGATGGAAAAGAGATAGTTCCTACCAGAAAACAGGACCTTTATTCATACCGCCAGAAGGTAGGCATGATATTCCAGGATTTCAACCTTTTTGATCATCTGACCGCTCTTGGAAATGTCAAGATTGGCCTGGTGCGGGTTAAGTGTATGAGTAAAGAAGAAGCGCGCTACAGGGCTATAGCCGAATTAGGGAAAGTAGGTCTCGTGGAACATATTCATAAGTATCCGGCTCAGCTTTCAGGAGGGCAAAAACAGCGGGTTTCCATTGCCCGGGCATTGGCCATGGATCCCGAAGTTCTGTTGCTTGATGAACCGACATCGGCCCTCGATCCTGAACTTATCACAGAAGTTCTGGCCGTTATTAAGGATTTGAGAGACAATGGTATGACCATGGTCATGTCCACTCATCAGATCGGATTTGCAAGTGAGATGGCGGATGAAGTTGTTTTTTTAGAAGACGGAGTTATTTTGGAAGCAGGCTCTCCGGAAAAGATATTTTCTCAGGCAGAACATAAAAGAACCAGAGAATTTTGTTCCAAGATTCTCGAAATCTACAGGGATACTCGTTAATATGGAAGAATTGTTATTCATTCAACAGGAAGTGTTACCGTTTCTGTTCAAAGGATTGATCATTAGTATCGAATTGATTATTCCGTCTGCATTGTTCGGCTTCATTATTGGTATAATTGTCGGTGTCTTGAGGGTTTTTGGAAATCCTTTTGCCATAATGATAGCTAATACGTATGTAGCCATATTCAGAGGATTTCCTCTTGTTATTCAACTCTTTATCTGGTATTTCGGATTGCCTCATCTGGGAATATATCTGAACCCATTTCTGGCATCTGTTATCGGCTTTTCCCTCTGTAGCGGCGCTTATCAATCTGAATATATTCGGGGAGCGCTCCTCTCTATCAAAAAAGGTCAATTGCTGGCAGCCGAGTCTCTCGGTTTTACAAAGGTGCAAATGATATTTTCGGTTATCCTTCCTCAGGCATTTCGCCGCGCCCTCCCCGGTTGCGGAAATGAAATCATTTATCTTATCAAGTATTCATCTCTGGCTTATATGATTACCTGTATCGAACTGACCGGTCAAGGGAAAATTATTGCATCCGAAACTTTCAAGTATACGGAAATCTTCTTTATTGTGGGGATTTTTTACCTTGTCTTAACGTCTGCCGCAAGCTGGCTTCTCCATAACCTGGAGAATCACCTCCGCCTTCCCGGCTTTGATCATTACAGTGCTTGATTAAAAATATGTCAACCTTTTCACCTATCACTAAGGAAATTTCAAATTATATTCGGGAAGCCATCGGCGCGGAATCTGTTGTCCAGGACCCGGAAAAGCTGATGGAATTCGGAAAAGATGCGGGTGAATATGTTCATGTCCCCGATCTTGTCATAGAAGCGACTGCTTCAGATCAAGTACAGGCGTTGTTACGTCTGGCCAATCAATATCGTTTTCCCGTAACTCCTCGAGGTCTCGGTACGGGAGTAGCCGGGGGAGCAATTCCACTGTTCGGGGGGGTGGTATTGTCTTTAGCCAAAATGAACCGTATTATCTCTGTTGAGAGGAAAAACCTGATTGCTGTCGTTGAGCCGGGTGTCATTAATCTGGATCTGAAAAATGCTGTCCTCAATGAAGGACTTTTTTATCCTCCTGATCCCGCGAGTCTGGATACCTGTTCTATTGGAGGAAACGCAGCTACTAATGCAGGTGGACCCTCTTGTGTGAAATATGGAACCACCAGAGATTACGTGCTCGGCCTGGAAGCGGTTTTACCTTCCGGAGAAATAATCGAAGCGGGTGTACAAACCCGGAAGGGTGTGGTCGGTTACAGCCTGCTCCACTTGCTGATCGGTTCGGAAGGGACACTGGGGGTCATTACAAAGCTAATTCTCAAGATTATACCCCATCCAAAGGCATTAACGACACTGGTTGCCTTCTTCCCGCAACTTACTTCAGCCATGGATTCGGTTATGGCAGTTTTAACTCGAGGTCATTTACCCTGTGCCATGGAATTTCTGGATCAGGAATGTCTCAAACTGGTAGGAGATCTCCTTCCTTTTGAAGATGCAATAAATGCAGGGGCCTTTCTGCTGATTGAAACGGATGGACTTCCCGGGGTGATTGAAAAAGAGATAGAAGCCATAGGAAAAGTCTGTCTTGAGTGCGGGGCCTCTAATGTTCTTTTGGCTCCGGATTCACGCAAGCGAACCAAAATGTGGGAAATACGAAGAGAAATTGCTCTGCGAATTGAGCACAATTCCCCCCTGTACATTCCTGAAGATGTAGTTGTTCCGATAGAGCATATTGCAGACTTTGTAGCCTGCCTTCCTGAATTTGAAAGGGAGTATGAAATAAAAATTTATTCCTTCGGTCATGCCGGTGACGGGAATATACATTTAAACATCACCGCGGAAGATAAGAAGTCGAGAAAAAGGGTCGATGAGGGGATTCAAAAAATTTTAACACTGGTTCTTTCCATGGGTGGTACTATCTCCGGTGAGCATGGAATAGGAATGGCCAAGAGGTGCTTTTTGCCATTAGAACTTTCGCAGGAGAGTATCCGCCTGCAAAGGGAGATTAAACATCTTTTCGATCCACAACTTATACTGAACCCGGGGAAAATTTTTTAGATGGATGAACGCTGACAGTTGATCACTCATCGATCCAAAATCAACAATTGATATTTCCAGGAAAGTTTTGTACTGATAAATAAATATGATACATTCGTAAAAAGTCAAAAACTTGCTAATCTGTCATTCCCGCGAAAGCGGGAATCCAGTAATTACAGGCAGTTATGGATTCCCGATCAGGCATGTCCTCGGCTCCGATCGGGGATCGGGAATGACAAAACAACAAAAATTCGGACTTTTTGCTAAACCATCAAATATAGCTTTTCAACCACAACGAACGATGAAATTCAGTGATATGGAAATTGCAAAGACATATAAGGGAAAGGCACTGATTGCCGATCCTATCTACCAGTACATCTGGTTTACTGTTTCAACTTCTGATTTTCCGGAAGAGAAAACAGAAAAAGATCTTATCGATTCACCCTGGGTACAGAGACTAAGACGGATACATCAACTTCAAAGCGCGCGCTGGGTGTATCCTGCCGCAGAACATACGCGATTTCCGCATTCACTGGGAACCATGCACATGGCAGGTGAGTTTGGCAGGTATCTATATCCGAGTCTCAAGGAAATATTTCCTCATATTCCATCCATAAACTTTGTTGAAGAACTTCTCAGGGTGGGAGGACTTCTCCACGATGTGGGACACGGCCCTTACGGGCATTTTTTTGATGACAATTTTTTGAATCAATATGGTCTGACGCACGAGATACTGGGGCAAAATATTATAATAAAAAAACTGGGGAGGCTGATCAGGGGAATACAAAGAAGTCCGACAGGTAATTTTGAAGAGGGAGAATCTATCGATCCGGCGCAGGTTGCCTTTCTTATCAAAAAACCGGAAGAAGACGACAGGGGAAAGCAGCCTGAATGGATGCATTATTTAAGACAGCTCTTTTCGGGTATATACACGGTTGATAACCTTGATTATATCCAGAGAGATGCCTACATGACAGGTTTTTCCATAGACATTGTCGATATCAAAAGGCTTTGCTTCTATACTTTTTTTACAAGGGAAGGCCTTACTCTTCACCAGTCCGGCACTTCAGCACTCAGAAGGTTCTTAAACGCAAGGATTCACCTCTATTCCAATGTCTATTACCACAGGACAACACGAGCGCTCGATCTTCATCTCCAGGAGATATTCAGGGAGACGGTGAATATCATTCTGCCGAATAATCCTGTCGAAGCGCTGGACGAATATCTCCACCTGGATGAATGGACTTTGTATCAAGAGGTAAAGGGTTGGGTAAATGAGAAAAATAAAAAGAAAAAAAAGCTGGGGAAAGAATGGAAAAAATTTTACTTAAGGCAAATTAAATGGAAGATGTCATATTCTGCAGAGCTTTCCGTAGACCAGATTCAGAGGGGTACCAGATTTTCCGATGCCAGTGATTATGAAAAACAGATAAAAAAGTGTCTCCCCGGGCACCTGAAGAAAATAAAGTTTCGCGTGGACCTTGCGACACAGGACCCGAGACCGGTCAATCCGATGGTAGAGGGCGACAAAAGGATAAACATTTTTAACCCATCTACGGAAGCTACGTCTTTGGAACCCCTGAGAGATATATACCGGTTTATTCCTGCCAGAGTAGTTCATCTCAGGGTGTTTTCTCTCAGCCATGATCATGATAAAGAGTTAACCGTAGCGTCTGAAAAGGTTCTCGGATCGATAGACGAAGTGATAAACACAAATATTTAAATAAGGGAACAGGGATCAGGATAGAGTGGAGCATTTTCCCCATGATTAACACTGAAACAACAGATATTACCCTTTTCGTTCGGACATCAAGGGAAGATATTGTCAACTGGGACAGGCGCAGGATTGTTGATGCCCTGATTCTGGAAACGAACGTAGATATTGATACGGCAGAGGCAATCAGTAAAGAGGTCGAGAAACAGATCGTGTCGTCGGGGATGAGTCTGCTTACGGCATCCCTGATCAGGGAACTCGTCAATGCAAGACTGATTGAAAGGGGTCTGGACAAGGCGACAAAGTTGCATGCCCGTCTCGGATTTCCTTTGTATGATGTGGGGAAATTAATCCTGTATCGTAATAAAGAAAATGCCAATGTTCCCCACAGTCCGGAGGGAACAAATCTTACTCTGGCAGAAGGTGTTAAAAAAGAATACGCCATATTGAATGTTTTTTCAGAGGATGTTGGATATGCTCATATGACAGGAGATCTCCATGTCCATAACCTGGGCTATATTGACAGGCCTTATTGTTCATGTCAGTCCCTTGAATATATAAAAAAGTTTGGTTTAAATCTTCCCAATTCCCTTGCCGCCGCTGCACCGGCAAAACACGCCGAGACGCTTGTAGCCCATATGGTCAGATTTGCCGCGGCACTCCAGGGGAATTTCGCCGGGGCAATTGTGTGGGACGCCGTTAATCTTTTTTTTGCCCCTTATCTGCAAGGATTGAGTGACAGGGAAATAAAGCAATGCGCCCAGATGCTGATCTATGAATTTGCCCAGCAGGCTGTGGCCAGGGGAGGGCAGACTATATTTACCGATATAAATCTCTACTGGGAAATACCAAAACATTTTGAAAATGTTTCTGCCATAGGGCCAGGAGGTAAATATACAGGTAAAACCTATGGTGAATATGTAAAGGATGCACAGAGATTTGTCCGGGCTATTTTTGATGTATTCAAAGAGGGGGATTCCTCGGGTAAACCTTTTGTCTTTCCCAGACCTAAAGTACATATTACGGAGAAATTTTTTCAAACACCAGGCCACAAAGATTTCCTTCTTCACACCTGCGATGTGGCTGGTGAAAAGGGAAACACATACTTCGTTTTCGATCGGGGTGATACTTTCAGTATATCAGAGTGCGGTCGATTGAACTTCAGATTAGAAAAAGAGGAGTTTGAATATACGAAAACACCCTGGAAGATGAGATATGCAGCTATTCAGAATGTCACGATCAATCTCCCGAGGTTGGGATATAAGGCCGATGGAAATGAGGAGGTGTTGTTTTCCCTGATTTCCGATATTATGAAACTTGCGGCAAAGGCTCATTTGCAGAAAAAGGATTTCATAGAAAGACTGTTATCATATGATGATGAAGGGCCCCTGTCGCTCCTTACCATGGATTGTGATGGAACTTCTTATCTCGGAATGCAGAGGGCTTCATATCTTATAGGAATGGTTGGCCTGAATGAACTGGTCAGGATACAGAAAGGATTACAACTTCACGCATCGGCAGATGCCCAGGAGTTCGGTTTGAAAGTGATCAATCACATGAGGAATCTGGCTGAACAATTAACAGAAGAATATGGCATAAGGTTTGTCCTGGTACAAACACCTGCCGAGAGCACGGCATATCGCTTTGCACGATTAGACCTGAAACATTTTTCTCCAAAAGCAGGCCACTTTGTAAAAGGGGATATCTCAGAGGGAGAGGTGTATTATACCAATTCGACTCTACTTGATGTGTCGTCACAAACCAGTCCTATCGACAGGGTAAGAATTGAAGGCTCCTACCATCCACTCATAGAGGGGGGGGCGGTAACCCATGTGTGGCTTGGTGAGATGAGGCCGTCGAAGGAATCTTTAGCTGATTTTGTCGAAAAAGTGTTTAAAGATACAACCAATTGCCGGCTTACGTTCTCCCCGGAGTTCACCACCTGCCTGAACTGCGGCAGGACATCCAGGGGGCTTCATGAACAGTGCGTGCACTGCCACTCAGAAAATGTAGAGGGAATCTCAAAAATTACGGGATATTTTTCCAGGATATCAAGCTGGAACAAAGGAAAACTGGCTGAGTTAAGGGATAGAAAAAGAAACGAAAAGTTTTTTAAGGAGAAATGATCACCAGCCAAAAACCCTGACAACCTTCCTGCCTTTATTAAAACAATCATTGATACTTTAACATAGTTAACTATTATTCACCCTCCATTTCTTGACATATGGAAGGTCGATTCTTATATTATTTTCAAAACCAGCAGGCTGGACAAGAATGCAAGATATTGAAGACATTATAATAAGGATATTTAAAGAGAGCTGTCATCTAAAAGAAGTTTTTGTTAACGAAAACGTCGTCAGGATCGCAAAGATCGTTGACGTCATTACAGAAGCCTTAAAGGGTGGGAAAAAGATATTACTGTTCGGAAACGGAGGGAGTGCGGCAGATGCCCAGCATCTGGCAGCAGAATTTGTAAACAGATTCATCATAGAAAGACCCCCTCTTCCAGCAATTGCCCTCAGCACTGATACCTCGGTAATAACGAGTATCGGTAACGATTATGACTTTTCAGATATCTTTGCCAAACAGATAAGAGCGATAGGCCATGCCGGTGATGTGGCATTGGGAATAAGTACCAGCGGTTCCTCGTCCAATGTGATAAAAGCTTTCGAAGTTGCCAAAAAGCTGGACATGATCACGATTGCCCTGACCGGAAAAAATGGAGGAGATGCAGGAAAAATAGCAGATTACGCTCTTAATGTGCCGTCTAACAGCGTTCCCCGCATTCAGGAGATTCATATTACGGTGGGACATACAATCTGTCAGATGGTCGATTACAAACTTTTCCAAAAACCGGGGGAGTAGGGGTTGAGTTTCGGGTTTCGAGTTTAAAGTTAGAAGAAACAGGGGTTATTAAGTTGGCATGGTGAAAAAACAAAGCAAGAAAAGGGACAAAAAAATTTTAGATATTCAGACGGAGTCTAAAGAGGAAGTCAGTGCACCGTATGTAGGGGAAGAATCTGCGGCATCCAAAGAAGAACTTGTTAAGGAATTAGAAAAAACCAAAGAGGAAGCTGCGGAGAATTACGATAAATATTTACGCACATCAGCAGAGCTTGAAAATTACAAACGGCGCGCCATAAAAGAACGTGCGGATGCTATCAATTATGGAAATGAAAGGTTAATCAAAGACATATTACCGATTGTGGACGGCCTGGAAAGGGCATTAGATCATGCTTGCAATTCGGAAGATTTTGACGCATTTGTGGAAGGGCTGAGGCTAATATACGATAAGCTTCTCGTTTCCCTGGAAAAACATGGCGTTGAGAGAATAGATGCAGCAGGTAAGGATTTTGATCCCAATTTCCACGAAGCCATGTTGCAGGTAGAAACTGAAGAATATGAAAATAACAAAATTGTTGAAGAACTTGAAAAGGGATATTTGTTAAATGGTCGGTTATTAAGGCCCGTTAAGGCAGCCATTTCAAAGAATATATCGAAAGAAAAACAGGCATAATAGGAGGTTTAATAAAGATGGGAAAAATAATAGGGATAGATTTAGGGACGACGAATTCGTGTGTCGCCGTAATGGAAGGGGGCGACCCGGTCGTTATAACTAACCAGGAAGGAAGCAGAACCACTCCATCCGTGGTTGCATTTACGGACAGCGGTGAACGGTTAGTTGGACAGGTTGCCAAAAGACAGGCGGTTACCAACTCTGAAAACACTGTTTATGCAATAAAACGTCTCATAGGCAGAAAGTATTCTTCCAAAGAAGTTCAGTATGATATCACCATCAGCCCTTTCAAGATTACGGAAGCAACGAACAGCGATGCACAGATAACCGTAAGGGGTAACAACTACAGCACACCGGAGATATCATCGATGGTTCTGGCAAAGATGAAACAGACTGCCGAGGATTATCTGGGACAAAAGGTGACCGATGCGGTTATTACGGTTCCCGCATATTTCAATGACTCCCAGAGACAGGCAACGAAGGATGCGGGGAAGGTTGCAGGATTGAATGTCTTGAGAATCATTAATGAACCGACAGCGGCATCACTTGCCTACGGTCTTGACAAGAAAGCGGATGAGAAGATTGCGGTCTTTGATCTTGGTGGAGGAACCTTTGATATTTCTGTTCTTGAACTGGGTGAAGGTGTCTTCGAGGTTAAATCCACCAATGGAGATACCCATCTGGGAGGAGAAGATTTTGATCAGAAGTTGATTGATTATATAGCGGATGAGTTCAAAAAGGATCAGGGAATTGATCTGAGAAACGACAAAATGGCTCTACAGAGGATAAAAGAAGCGGCTGAAAAGGCAAAAATGGAACTTTCCACTTCTATGGAAACTGACATCAACCTGCCTTTCGTTACGGCTGATGCTTCGGGACCCAAGCACTTGAATATGAAACTTACCAGAGCCAAGCTTGAAATGATCGTGGAAGATCTTATTGATAAACTTGAAACTCCCTGCAGAACTGCCCTCAAGGATTCCGGGCTGTCACCCAATGATATTAATGAGGTTATTCTCGTCGGAGGAATGACGCGCATGCCCCGCGTACAGCAGAAAGTCAAGGAGATCTTCGGGAAAGAACCCCACAAAGGAGTAAACCCGGATGAAGTCGTAGCTGTTGGAGCAGCCATTCAGGCGGGAGTGTTGGCGGGAGATGTGAAGGATGTTCTTCTTCTGGACGTAACTCCTCTCTCTTTGGGAATTGAAACCCTGGGTGGTGTTATGACAAAGCTTATTGAAAAGAACACTACTATTCCGACAAAGAAAAGTCAGACATTCTCCACAGCGGCGGATAATCAGCCGGCTGTGACCATTCATGTGCTTCAGGGTGAACGTCCCATGGCAGCGGACAACAGAACCTTGGGCAGATTCGAATTGACAGGTATTCCTCCCGCACCGAGGGGGCTCCCTCAAATCGATGTTGCCTTCGATATTGACGCCAATGGTATTGTCCATGTTTCCGCCAAAGATCTCGGCACCGGGAAAGAACAGAGTATCAAGATCACTTCTTCAAGCGGTTTATCTGAAGAAGAAATAGAAAAACTGGTCAAAGAAGCGGATTCTCACGCAGAAGAAGATAAAAAGAGGCGAGACTTGATCGAAGCAAGAAACCAGGCAGACTCTCTTATTTACAGCGTTGAGAAAAACATGAAAGAAATGGGAGACAAGATAGATGCCGGAGATAAATCAAGAATAGAAGAAGCTACCTCCAAGCTTAAAAAGGCGATGGAAGGCGATGATATGGGTGCCATCAATGCCGCCCAGGAAGAACTGACCCAGGCATCGCATAAACTGGCTGAAGCCATGTACGCCAAGGCTTCTGCGCAACAGGAAGGAACTGGAGCAGACACCTCCGCAGGTGCAGGAGAGCAAACCGGCGGAGCACAAAAAGACGAAGATGACGTGGTAGATGCCGACTTTGAAGAGGTAAAATAAATATAAAACGGTTAACTTAAGGCTCAATTAAAGTAAGGGCGGGGTTTATCCCCGCCCTTTTATTTTTAGTTTCTGTAAAGGATTTTAGTAAATAGGGACTGCGATTTTCCCCCAGCAGAAAGAAGGCGCCCCCTATTTAACCCGGCGGAAAAATGGAGTGAGAAACACAATGCATGCTACGAAAAAGAGCAGTCCTCCAATCAAGCCCAGCATATCGCCGCTCCTGATACTCGCGGCAATAAAAAATACAGCGGACAGGACAAACAATAGCCATCCGCATAGTTGAAACTTCGTGTCTCTCTTACCGTCCCGTCCTGCCACAGATCCCCTTCCTTTTTCGCTGGCGATATTCAGATTGCAAATAAATATCAAATTTAAAGGCACTTAACAAGTACCTAACCCAGATAAACTGGAAATTCGAAATTCGAAGCACTAAATGTGAAACAAATCCGAATTTCTAATATTCAAATGTTCAAAACATCAACACCACAGAAGTGGCATTAACTCTATTGTAAAAAGTTTAACTCTTTCCTGTTTAGATATTTGTGTTTTTGTCATTCGATATTGTTTCGAGTTTCGAAATTCGATATTCGGATTTAAGTTTTGCAAGAACTTATCAGCTATAAAGAAATTCTTTTGCCATTTTTGCAAGAACTTTACAACGAAGGGACTAACGCCTTGGAATTATACTGATTGATTTCCGGGCATTTTTATGTCAGTTTAGTAAATTACAACATCAGTACAGTGCAAAAAAGAAAGTTGCCATCAAAAATGGTTAGTCAAAAATTTATAAGCCTCCGACTTTTTAAAACTATCATCGTTTCCCTTTCTTTTTCCTCCTTGTTCTTTCTGTCTGATCCCTGCTTACTTTATGGTTCGTCTCCTTACTCTCATTCAAGGGATCAGCTATCATATGGTCTGAAAGACTGTCATGTCAGGTTACTGGGAGACAGAGATTATTTTCCTGCTCTCATACATATGATAGGCAATGCAAAACGTGAGATCGTCATGTCGTTTTTCTTATTCAAGACAAACGGTTACAGGAAAAGTTATTCTGATAAAATCCTTAATCATCTGATTCAGGCATCTAAAAGAGGTGTTTCGATAAAAGTTCTTCTTGAAACAGGGAAAGACCCTGGGTCAAATGTGAACAAAAATAATAGAAATACGGCGAAAAGGTTGAAAAAAGGAGGCATTTATGTCTATTTTGATTCTCCGCGCATCACAACTCACACAAAAGTGATGGTGATTGATAGAAGATACACTATTATGGGGAGTCATAATCTTACCAACTCTGCATTGAAATACAATCATGAAATATCTATTTTTGTTGATTCGCCAGCAGTGGCGGAAGAAACTCTACGCTATATCAATTCTTTATACAAATAAGGATATAACCTTATGATAAACAGATGGCAGAAAATATCAGGCATTTGCAGTTTAACCTTATTATTACTAATTACCGGGTGTGCCGGCATACCGATTTTTGTAAAGGAAAAACCTCTCATTAGCCCCGATGAGATTCCTCAGGAGGTTCAATTACTATACAGCAGCGCAGAGAGGGCATTTGAAACAAAACAGATGGATGAGGCCCTTGATCTTTATGGTAAAATACTTAAGCAGGTTCCAACAGGAGCAGTGGCAGTATTTGCACATATAAGGAGAAGCGAAATATTTGCAGCGAAAGGAGAATATAATAAGTCGGTCTTGGAGTTACGTCACATCATTAAAAGGTTTGAAGATGATCCTTTATACAATGAAGCCCGGTTTCAACTTGTACGCTCCTATTCCAAATTGGGGAAATACGATCTATCAGAAAAGCTTGCCGAAGAACTTTTAAGGGAGAAAATTTCATCGTATCGTAAGGCCGAGACACAATCAATAATGGGGAACAATCTTCTCGGAAAAGATAACACCGTTGATGCCCTCTCGAGATATATGAGTGCACTGAAAGAGAAACCGGACAAGGAGCTTACTGGCTATATAAAAACTAAGGTTGAAGATATTATCGTTCGGCGGTTATCTCTCGAACAGCTTGAAACGTTGAGGGAAAAATATAGATTCGGCTATCCTTCGGGATATATATTTTATGCCTTGACCCGGTCTTACTACGAAACGAATGATATGATAAAGGCGAGAAAATCTTTAAAAAAATTCCTTGGATATTACGGCAGACATCCTTATTATGAGAAGGGCATGAAGCTACATCAACGATTTACTGAAATGGAAGTGGTGGATCGTTACGCTGTAGGATGTTTATTGCCCCTGACCGGAAAATTTGCCAACTATGGAAATATGGCGTTAGAATCTATTATCCTGGCCAGCGGTATCTTTAATCCTGAAAGCAGTACTCCCATAAAACTGATTGTTAAAGATTCGAAAAGCAATCCGGAGACAGCCCGTGAAGCCGTTATTGAATTATTTACGGAGGACAAGGTTATCGGCATCATAGGACCAATGGGCAGCACCACTGCTCTTGAGGCTTCAAAGGAAGCACAGAAATTAAGGATTCCCATTCTTACACTCACCCAGAAAGAGGGGATAACGGAAACAGGTGATTACGTTTTCCGAAATTTCCTCACCGCAGTTATGCAGATAAAGACACTGGTAAAATATTCTGTCCGGAATCTTGGCATAACCACTTTCGCTATTCTCTATCCGGAAGACAACTATGGCATTGAAATGATGAATATATTCTGGAATGAAGTGCTGCTTTTGGGTGGAGAAATTCGGGGAGTGGAAACGTATAGCACCAAAAAGACCGATTTTGGAAACGAAATTAAATTGTTGACAGGCCTCAATATTCAGGAGGAGGGATCAGAAAAGGAAGAATCAAAACCTGTCATTGACTTCGGTGCCCTGTTTATCCCTGATTCCTACAAAAGAGTATCTATGATCGCACCTCAACTGGCCTTTTATGATGTGACAGGCATTCAACTGCTTGGCACTAATGCCTGGAATTCTCCCGAGCTTCTCAAGATGGACACTGAATATCTTGAGGGGGCTACCTTCGTTGACGGTTTTTTCAGCAATAGCTATTATCCTGCTGTAAGAGATTTTATTGATCATTTTTATGTCGCCTATGGCAGAGAACCAGCTGATATGGAAGCACTGGCGTATGACGCGGCAAGCATAGTAGCAGGTATTCTCCGAGATAATAATATTGAAGTGAGAGACGATCTCAGGGATAAAATGCTGCAAATCAAGGACTATCCGGGGATAACCGGAAAAACCTCTTTTTTGCAAAGTGGAGACGTCCAGAAGTCTATATATATTCTTATGGTGAGGGATAATGAGATTATTCAAATCAATTGATGGCTTCATTAATGATCGGCACGTTACATGAAATTTCTTCTTACGAATGATGATGGAATATATGCCAGAGGCTTGGATGCCCTCAATGAGGCACTATCCAGGGATGCAGAATGCCTGATTGTAGCACCTGAAAGAGAACAGAGTGCCGTGGGTCATGCAATCACTCTTGCGCGCCCGCTGATGGTAAAGAACATTAGAAAGAATGGTGATTTTTTTGGGTATGCCGTTGACGGAACACCGGCAGATTGCGTAAAAATCGGGATTAAGGAATTGGCGGATAAACCGATAGATCTGGTTGTATCGGGAATCAATCTTGGGCCAAATGTGGGAATAGATGTGATTTATTCGGGAACGGTGTCTGCGGCAACAGAAGCGGCTATTTTAGGCATTCCATCTCTGGCTGTTTCTCTGGATACCCGGAGCGATAATGCAGACTTCTCCTTTGCGGCGAGGGTTGTCAGGAAATTGGCGTTATTCATATTGAATAACCCCTTTTTGCTGAAGGGAGTTCCCTTGAATGTAAATATTCCTGCAATACCGGAAGGTCAGATAAAAGGTATTGTCGTTGCCAAACAGGGAAGTGCTCAACTGATAGAAACCTTCGAAAAAAGAGTAGACCCCAGAGAAAATGCATACTACTGGCTGGCGGGAGAAACCCTCGTGACTGATACGGAAGAAACAACCGATTCTGATACTGCTGCCCTTAAAAAAGGGCTGATCACGATTACACCGATTCATTATGATTTGACCAGATATGATGTGATGGCTGATTTGAATGAAACAATAAAAGATCTTTTTTAGCGTATGAGAAGTACGGGAATATTACTTTTTCTTATTACATAGGATGTCGTGCTGCCTAATATAAGCTCCCTGAATCTGCTATGACCATAGGCTCCCATAACCATTAATTCAACAGAACCCTCCTGTGTAAACCGAAGAATTTCCTGCTCTTCTTTTCCTTCTCGCACTATGATACTACTTTCAATATTATATGGCTTGAGGAATGAATCTATTTTCTCTCTCATGTCCGCAACACGAACAGGATCATCGGTAATGAGAAGAACAGACAAGGGCCAGTGCGTTTTATTGGATAATTCAACAGCTAATTGTAAAGCGTTCTCAGACGGTTTACTCCCATCGTAGGCCAGTCCCATCCTGTTGATTTTCCGATAGTCGACGGGAGTAATCATGACCGGTTTTCCTGACTTGCGAACGACTGCTTCCGAAGTTGAGCCGAGAAGACCACCTCCCGTCAAGGGATAATGCTCACCTCTTTGAGCCAGAATAATCAAGTCCGTTTTTTCTCCCTCTTCAATGATTGTCTCGTCTATGAGTCCTGTTACTTTTTTTAATTCAGGCAGCAACCCGGCCTTTTCACACCTGTTTTGAAAGTCTTGAAGGATTGATTCAGCTCTTTCATCCAGACCTGTTTCTATCAGTGGAGTAAATTCCTGATAAGGGGATAAATCTATAAAACCTGATATGTCGTTAAACACAGGCCCCTGAATTATCTTAATGTCCAAGACGCAGAGACCTGTCAGCCGGGCACCCAGCTTTTCCGTGAAGTAGATCCCGTATTCAAGAGAAGTTTTACTATAATCAGAACCATCTGTGGGAATTAATATGCTTTCGAACATTACAACACCTTTGAATCTAATGAAAATATCTGTTCACAGATTATCTGTTTTATCATTTTTTATCGTCAGGTCGGTGCATGTTATTGAAGATAAATCTTTCATTGAACATTTTGCGCTTCTGTTTCTTTTACGCCAGCCGGAATAAGACATATAAATCGAAAGATATCCTCGCCCTTGTTGATCAGGCAGTGCTTTTCATTGGCAGGAATAAAAATAGTGTCGCCTTCTTTGATGGGGGTTTCCCCGTCTAAATCATCTTTAACGACAGCTTCTCCATTTAAGACAAATACTTCGTGTTCCCAAGGATGAGCGTGATGCGGGCTCGATACCCCCGGATTAAGATCAAAGATTCTCATAATGAAATTAGGCGCCCCTTCATTGTCACCTATAACCACTCTCTTTCTGACACCCTCCATCAATTCTACGGCTTCGATATCTTCATAATTGCGGATAATCACAGGAATACTCCTTTTTTTCCTGTAAAGTTATCTCATTTTTCGGTTCAAGTCGAGGAAAAAGAGAATAAATGACAGAAACTTTAAGCTGAAAGTGTTCTTCTTCAAGTGCATGATCATACAGACAAAAAAAGGGTAACGGTTTGTTCCGTTACCCTTTTAGTTTAAGTCATGACAGTAGTGAAAATTACTCTTTCGGACTTATTCTACAGCCAATTGCTTTAAGATTGGGTGTGGCAAACTCTTTGCCAAGCTTTTCTGTAGAAGTGATCATGTTAACGTTCGATTTTCCCCATCCATATTGAAATTCCGGCAAGTCTTCAGGAAACCACCACCCATGAGATGCATTGATAATCCTGGGATCGACCGTATCGGTCAGACTGGCAACTTGCGTTATCTTGCCGTTTCTGGTTTCAATAATTACATCATCACCATCCTTGATACCATACTTCCCGGCCGTTTCAGGATGAATCTCAACTTTCGGGGAAGGTCTCCGTTTTCTTAATTTTTCGACCCATCTGTAAGATGAGTGGAGATAGTAACGACTCTTGGAACTATTTAATATGAGGGGATAGTCGGGATCATCATCTTCCGGAAGTCCGCTGAATTCAGGCAAGGGCTTTAATCTGAATTTCTCAGCCGTACTCAACTTTAATTCCACCTTGCCTGTAGGAGTTCTAAACCCTTTTTCTTCGTAAAGCTTGAATCTGTCGGGACCCTTCATATAACCCTTTTCAACAAACTGTTGGTATGTGAGTCCGGCCGGTTTGACAATATCTTCCAGAAATTCTTCGTAATCATCCTTCCAGAGTTCCGGAGGACTGATGAGCTTGCCCAGTTCATTCATGATTTTCATGTCGGGCCAGCATTCCTCGGGAGGATCAACTACTTTAGGTCGCGCCAAAATGATACCGTGTCCGATACCGTAATGGCCGATATCGTTCATCTCAAACTGGGACGCAACGGGAAAGACAATGTCCGCCATGGCTGCCGTAGGGGTCATGAATAAATCGGCAATTGCGATGAAATCAAGTTTCATAAATGCCTCATAGGTCCGTTGGCTGTTGGCATAGGACAGCATGCCGTTCGAACACATAGCATAGAATCCCTTGACCGGGTAAGGAACATCTTCAAGAATGGCCTTTTGAAAGAACGTCGGTGCGATGGTCATCAGTCTGGGGATGACGTGATGATGTGCGCTGATCATCTCTTTCCTCTTGTTCGGGATGAGATCGGCCCGGACAAATGGCCCTAATCCCATGATCTTCGGGTCATGGGCCGCGACATTACCACCGGCAACAGCAAGATTGCCCGTTATTGCCATTAAGCAAATAAGCGCCCTTACTGTATCGAATGTATGGATGTTATGTTCTATGGGATTCCCCCACTGTATTACAGCCGGCTTCGATGTGGCATAAAGTCTTGCCGTTTCTCTGATGAGATCGGCAGGAACCCATGTTATCTCGGAAACTTTTTCAGGAGTGTATTGCTTGACATGCTCTGCGAGATCCTCAAAACCATATGTCCACTTTTCGACAAAATCTTTATCATATAATGATTCTCCGATAATGACGTTCAAAAATCCCAGGGCAAGGGCGTTATCCGCTCCCGGTCTTATCTGAAGCCACTTCTTCGATTTGCCTACCATGTCGATCTTTCTCGGGTCGACAACAACCAGTTCCGTTCCTTTTTCCAGCTGTTCCAGTAGGAGGCTGCATATTTCTCCCTCCTCATTCGTAGAAGTTATATTGCTTGCCCACAGTATGACCAGCTTGCTCTGGTGATGAAAGTCCGCTACGGGATAAAAACCGCATGTATGGACACCGGTTATCTCACGAGGAGCGTGACATACGTCCTGGGATGCGATAACATTGGGAGAACCAAAAAGGTTGGCAAGACGAATCAGGACAAAGTGTTCCAGACCTTTGGGCATACCGACACCAAAAGCAACTCCCTTTGGTCCGTATTTTTCTTTTATCTTATTCAGGTTTTCAGCCGTGTATTGAAGAGCCTCTTCCCAGGAAATCCTCTCCCATTTTCCGTCACCTCGTTTTCCCACTCTTTTTAGAGGATATTTGAGACGATCGGGATGGGTAAGTCGATCAGGTGACGCGACTCCCTTGGGACATATATATCCCTTATTTAAAAAGCCGTCAGGATCTCCCTTGATTTTTACAATTTTATTATCCTTCACACCAACTAATAAACCACATCCACCATGGTCCATTCGCGCACAGTGTGTTTTCACCCAGCGTATATCATCTCCCATTTCAAATAGTCTCCTTATTTTAATTGAACAATTCCGATATAACTCAGCAGAATCATTGATCATCTTATTTCGCGTCAGTCCCTCGCCTCGACGGAAGTTTTCTTAACTTTAATGAGCTCTTTACAAGATTGATAATCTTGTCAACCTCTAAATAGCTGGTATTTATAACCAGATCATAATTAACAGAATCATCAATATCAGCACCGAAATACTTTTTTATGAAGGTCTTCCGATCCGATTCATCTTTAATAATTTGTTGTTTAGCTTTCTCTGTAGAAATATTGAGTTCCTTTGCCAAATTCTGTACTCTGACAGCCATTGGCGCTACAAACCGCACTCTCAATGTTTCTTCAGGCGGAAGGACCATATTAGCACCTCTCCCTAAAATGACTGCACCGCCATGTTTCCCTATGGTACCGACAACGCTTGTAAGATGATACACATATTCATCTGACGAGAACCAACGGCTTGTTTTCAGGAACTGTATCCAGTTGTTAAGTACGCTGCGTTCCTTTTCATCAAGTGATGAAACAACTTTTTCACTCATACTCGCACTTTGGGCTACACTTTGTATAATCTCACGGTCAAACAGATCAACCTTTAGTTCTTCTGCAATCCGTTTGGCCAAAACATGGCCTTCACAACCAGGTTGTCTTGAAATCGTAATAACGGGTCCGGGTGGTTCCTGTTTTTTCCCTCTCTTATCAGTCGTTTTATGCCACCTGCGAGCCTGCTCATCAATTATGCGTTCTAAAGTCATTATGCCTCCCGTTTTCTTATTGAAACCTTTTATTTTCAAGTGGGCTCAGATCGAGCAAATCTCTCCCTGAGAACAATCATGCGAATTATCTAATGGCAAATCATTTATTTAATTTTCAAGGCTTTGTCAAGACTAAAAAACAAAAGATCTACTGGAAAGTAACCTGTATATCAAGTGAAAAAAGCAATTTTGATAAAATTGTGTTTTGATAACGAAATGACTTCACTTCCGGTATTTATCGAGGAATAAATGCCACAGGGTGAGCAGTCGAACAGCAACCATGGCCACTAACAGGCGCGGTATCCAGAGCCAGAATGGACTGATACCGAGAGGCAGAAAGAGAGAAGGATCTTCAATCATAGCATGGTTGATGCCTATGGAAAGGTGCAACTCCTCCAGTTCTTCTTTGGTCAGTTCTCCGTTTTTTGCTTCTTCGACAATGACGGCCCCTCCATAAGCCAAACCGAAAATGACAGCCGTCACCCATAGAACACCAACTCTGTGACTCAACCCCATGGCTTTTAAAAGAGGTGAAAGAAACCGGACTATATGGTCGACCCAGCCAAAGGATTTCATTATTTCCAACATTGTTAAAATAAACATTATAATGAAAAAGATTTTAATGATCAGATTTATTGTAATTATAGCCCAATCTTTCAGCATTGTTGAAAAAGGCTGAGAAGTAGGGGGAGATGGTCCGTCTATTGACATTTGAGCTGTGGAGCCCACATCGAGAAGTTGTGCTACGATCATTATGGTAATGGTGGCGACAACAAGACGGAAAAGAGTGGCTTTCAAGGGATGAATGCCTGATTTTCCCTGTATTATGCCCTCCTGTATGAGGTTATGGGCGATGAGGAGAAAAATGGCTATCAGGGTCATTTGTTCTACAGAAAGGGAAAGAACAGCCATAGATGCAACACCACCGTAAATTCCAGTGAGCATTCCGATAATGAGCGGCAACGCCGCCATAGCCGGCAGTCCGAAAATATCCATAACAGGTTGAATAAGAAAGCTAACCTTTTGAACCAAACCACTCCACGCCAGGAGAGCCGTTAAAAAAGAAATGGGGAGAATGATTTTCATCATCCAGATATATCCACGCCATCCCTTATTTACACCTGTCACAATGGCTGTTTTTAATTGATTGCTTTTAATGGTGTTTTTCATGGAAGGGTGTATATCAAACCAAAGGGGGGAATGGCAATGGGAAAGAGAAAATACGGTATCACCATTTCACAAGGAAAATTACAATGAGAGACGTTAGCAGTATGGTATGTTCACTGCTGACCACCAGATCAGCCAAATGACTCCGGCAGATTTAGCATTGCACTTAAAGTGATTAGAGTAATCCGTGTAATCTGCGAAATCTATGGATTAAAATACGTTAAATATGTCTGTCGTTTTGATTAAAGCGATTACGATGCTTTGCCGGAATTGGCGGTAGGTTACAAGCTCTTTGCTCGAAGCTTCAATCTTTTTTTACGTCGCCGTCTTCTTCGATCTATCTCTTTTTTCCGTTCCTGTTTTTTATGTTTTGCCATGGACACCTCACTTTTTATCGTTGTGATGTACACCTTCTCTATGGATGACAACTTATACACCATTGCAGGGAATTATCAAAGAGATATGTGAATTTTTAAAAAATTATGTTTAGGATGTGAAATGCGGGGTTGTAAAAAATTATAATATCCCGTAATAAAAATGAAACCTTTGCATAATATGCAAAGACCTCAGAATATCTTTCGTTTCTGTATACTTGTGTCACGGGGGTTTCTCAAATGTATGATTTGCTTATTGTGGGAGGCGGACCTTCCGGATCATCCGCAGGCAGGCTGGCCGGACAAAAAGGGTTAAAGACACTTTTAATCGAAAAAGAAACATTCCCACGGTATAAACCCTGTGGGGGAGCGCTCTCGGAACAGGCATTATCCTGTCTTGACTTCCCACTTCCTGAATCTGTTCGAGAAAGGGAGATATTTGGGGTAAGAATACATTTTAAGGAATCTGTAATAGAGGGTTACAAAAGTTATCGAATAGCAACTATGGTAACGAGGAGTACCCTGGATAACTATCTCCTCGAAAAAGTGAAGGAAGCGGGAACAGAAGTAAAGACAGGAGAAAAAGTTCTTGATTACAGGGAAAAGGGCTCCTTTGTGGAGATTTACACTAACGAACAGATTTACAGGGCAAAGTTCGTCATTATCGGAGAAGGCTCACAGGGAAAACTAAAAAGTAAGACAAGAAAGATAGACGCAAAAAGTGAATACGGTATCTGTATTGTAACAGAAGTGGAAGAAGAGAATGAAAAGATTGACAGGTACATATCCAGGGCCATGGAGATTCATTTTGATGTAATGGAGATGGGCTATGGGTGGATATTCCCCCACGAAAAATATTATTCAGTCGGAATTGGTGCATTTGCGAACAAATTGTCCGACCCAAAAAGAGTAATGAGAGAATTTTTGAAGAAAAACGGTTTCAATGGCAACTACCGGTTAAGGGGACATACCATTCCTGCAGGTGGGATAAAGCGGAACGTTATTGGTTCACGGGTTGTCCTGATTGGTGACGCTGCAGGATTTGTGGATCCATTCGCCGGAGAAGGGATAGCCTATGCCATCAGGTCGGGGCAGATTGCGGCAGAGGTAATCGCTGAAATCGTCCATCAAAATAAGGAATTGAAAGAATTGAGAGATTATGAAATCATCTGTCGACGTGAATTTGTAAATAATTTCAAATATGCCTTGATATCGGTGAAAATGATGCATCGTTTCCCCGATTTTTTCTTTAAACTCCTGACCGGTAACCATGAAGTGTTTGAGAAATTCACTGAAATTCCTGCCTTGAAAAAACAATATCGCAGCTACCTCGAATGGTTGCTTCCGAGATTGCCTAAATACCTACTCTCCACGATGACTTCTCGTCATTAAACTTGCAAAGAATTTTTATGGCCACCCGGCAGTTTTTCATATGTCAACTATAAATATAATCCAAGTTGACAATAAAAAAAGGGGGTGGTAATAAGACCAGGTCTTAAGGAAAGACCTTAACTTTTGGCGGGTTTCGGCAGACCCCGGAAGTTCAGAGGACAAATCATGTCGACAAAAGATCAGCTTTTATCTCATCTCAAAGAAAAAAAGGGTGCCTGGGTTTCCGGTGAATTATTAAGCAACAAAATGATGATCAGCCGGTCGGCCGTATGGAAACATATTCGCAAACTAAGGGAAGAGGGTTACCTTATCGAATCCTCTCCGAAAAAAGGTTATTTGTTTCGAAAGTCATCCGATTTGCTTTTGGCGGAAGAAATCCGTGAGGGACTGGACACAAAACTTTTTGGCAGGGAGAACATAGTTTATCTCAAAGAAACAGACTCTACTAATCTCAGGGCACGCGATTTGGCAGCCAGAGGTGCTCCTGAAGGAACAATCGTCATATCGGAAAAACAATTGTCGGGAAAGGGAAGACGGGGAAGAAGCTGGTTCTCACCTTCAGGAAAAGGAATTTATGCATCCTTTATATTAAGACCAGCCATACCGCCAAGTGAAGCACCCAGGATCGTGCTAACGACATCTGTCGCAGTAGCTGAAGCCCTTCTTGCGCAGATACAATTAAAAACTACAATTAAATGGCCGAACGATATTCTTGTTAACAGGAAAAAAATAGCGGGTATCCTCATCGAGATCGGCACAGAAATGGATGTAGTCAATTATATTGTTGTGGGTCTCGGGCTCAATGTGAACATCCCTTATGAATGTTTTCCTGATGAGATCAGGGAAGAGGCTACATCCGTCCTAATTGAAACAGGGAAAATAATTCCACGAATAGATTTGATTCATGGTTACTTAAAGTGGTTTGAAAAATATTATAATATGTTTAACGAGGGACGGTTTGAAGAAATTGTAAGCCGGTGGAAGAAATTTTCAGATATTATCGGGCGTCGGGTCATGGTCGATCTGTCCGGCAAAACGTACGTCGGAGAAGTTTCCCACATAGATCAAGACGGTGTATTGGTAATCAAAGACTCAAGCGGGGAAACTCACAGGATATTCTCTGGAGATGTAACGCTTATCCATGATTCTGTTGATTAATGGTCTTTTCGCCCAATCTTTGCGTTATGCTCAAAAAATAATCCTCGGAATATCAACTATATGCCTGCGGTTATTTTTTTCGCATGCCTTGATCTTGAACGAAAATCCTCATGAATCAACAGAATCATTCATGAGTAGAAAAAAGGAGGATTTTCACTAAATGAACATTGCTATTGTGGGAATATTTTTTGCGGGAATGATTTTTATCGGCATTCTCAGTATGAAAAAGATCAAGACAACATCAAGCTACTTCGTGGCGGATCGAGACGGCAGCACCGTGGCTATAACAGGTTCTCTCCTGGCCACGATAATTGGCGGTTCAAGCACTATCGGTATTGCCGGTTTGGGATATTCGAAAGGTATTGTTGGCGCATGGTGGATGCTCGTAGGAGCAATCGGTTTGTTGATTCTCTCTTTCTGGCTTGCCAAAAAGGTAAGAAATTATGCTGTCTTCACACTACCCGAGATCTTGGAAAGGCAGTATGGGGGGCATACGATAAAAATAATAGCCTCCATCGTGATTGCAACTGCATGGCTCGGGATTATTGCTGGTCAAATTATTGCGGCAGGAAAGATTTTATCCGTTCTGTGGCCGGGACAATTAGATCTGTTAATGATTACGGCAACCTCAGTTTTCATTCTTTACACCGTCCTTGGGGGTCAATATTCCATACTGAAGACCGATCTTGTCCAGTCCATTATCATTATTGCGGGATTGTTCATATGCCTGATTCTCAGTATATCCGCAGCCGGAGGGCTTACAGCAATGGCTGCGAAACTTCCCGAATCTTTTTTTTCATTTCCCGTTTCTGACGCCTTTGGCTGGACTGATCTCCTGACATTTCTTCTGTTTGTAGGTGCGGCCTATCTTGTAGGCCCCGATATCTATTCCAGGATATTCTGCGCCAAAGGCCCCGGGATTGCCAGAAAATCCACCATGCTGGCGGCGGCGGCAATGATTCCTATAGCCTTTTGCATTGCTTTAATAGGAATTACAGCACGTGTTATCCTGCCTGGAATACCCGCGGAAAGTGCATTCCCTGCCCTCGTTATGAATGTAATTCCCGTCGGACTTAACGGATTGGTAATAGCGGCTCTTCTGGCAGCAGTAATGTCCTCGGCAGATACATGCCTTTTGACGACAAGTACCATTATCGCGGCGGATATCATCAATCCCGTTTTTAAATCAACTATCAATGAAAAAACTCTTCTTATGATAACGAGAATCGGAGTAATTATAATAGGAATTATTTCACTTCTGATTGCCTTAAAATTAAAAGGCATCATTGCTTCGCTGCTTTTAGGATATACGGTGTACACGAGCGGTCTGGTGATTCCGGTTCTTCTTGGATTTTACGCAAAGAGCTTGAAATTGAATGCCGTCGGTGTTATAGCAGCCATCGCAGGGGGTGGCGGAATGGGCCTGTTTTTAAAGTTATCAGGACACAACAATCTTGCACTCCTTACTCTTCCTGTTTCCGCTTTTCTACTTTTTGCGGGAAGTTATTCCGCACACTTTCTGAAAGGGAAAGAGTCTGCCGGCTGAGCTGCCGGGGAAATTATGCGAGCACAGACTTTTCCAAAATAACATGAGGAAAAATTTTACATTATGAACTGCGATTGGGTTTGGGTTGACAATCAGAAAAAACTGGCAAGCGCCAGAAGTGATATCCAAAATTCTCCTATTATTGGTGTCGACACGGAGTATGATTCCTTCAGATATTTTAGAGAGAAACTCTGTCTCATTCAAATAGTCGGTGGATCGAAAACATACCTTTTTGATCCGTTTGAAAACCTCGACATTTCTTTTTTAGGAAATGTTTTCCCCGACTCTGAAACTCTGAAGGTTATACATGCCGGAGACAATGACATACGAATTTTAAACAGAGATTACGGTTTCTTGTTTAAGAATGTCTTCGACACGCACAGGGCAGCTTCAGTTCTGGGCTGTAATCATCTTTCTCTTTCGAATGTTGTTAACAACTATTTGGGAGTGACATTCAATAAATCAAAAAAGATGCAGCGATCACAATGGGAAAAAAGACCCCTCACAGATGAACAGTTGCATTATGCGGTCCAGGACACCAGTTACCTGTTGGATCTATACCGCACGCTTAAAGATATGTTAAAAATAAATGGACTGGAAGAAAAGGCATATGAAGTTTTCGCTATAGTTGAGGCTGCAAGATGGAGTGCTAAAACCCTTGATCCCAATGGATACATGAAAATCAAGGAATGCCAGGACTTGAGCGAACATCAAAAAAAACGTTTAAAAGCTCTCTATCGTTGGCGTTTCGAAAAAGCAAGAGAGACTAATAAGGCTCGTTTTATGATTCTGTCTGACCAGAACTTGATCGATCTCTCAAAAGAAAAAATCGATTCAATATCCTCACTCAACGAAACAAGGGTACTTTCTCCTCGAAAAGTAAGGGATTTTGGCTGGGAAATCATTAAAACTTTACATAATGTAACTCAGTAATATTATTGTTCCATAAAGCACTTTTTAAATCTTTTGTTCTTTCTTTTTGGGGGTTTTCACCGTGACCCAGATAACATTCTGCCCCCCAGGCTCTCTGAGGGGCAGTATTCATGGACAGACACCTCTCCTTTACTCCAAGATCAACAATACTTGATCTTCTTTCACATCTTCCTCTTTTTTTACCTTGATTTCTTTTACAATTCCTGGTGAGTCGGCATAAATGGGATTTTCCATCTTCATTGCTTCTATATTTAAAAGCTCATCATCTTCATTTACCTGGTCACCAATCTGAACGTAAATTTCAAGAATTTTCCCTGATATTGGAGACTGCACTTCTACACCCACTTTATTTACCTCCCCTAAATTTATCTTTGTGAAAACATTAAAATAAAACTACGAAAAGTGTAGCATAATTATTATTTTACTTCAAAAGCATACTTAGAAATAATCCCGCCGCTGTAGCCGTTCCAATTGTACCCGCCACATTCGGTCCCATCGCATGCATAAGAATAAAATTTCTCCTGTCTTCTTCTCTTGCTACCACCTGGGCCACACGTGCGGCCATGGGTACGGCCGACACGCCGGCTGCGCCGATCAGGGGATTTATCTTATCCTTTAAAAACAGGTTCATAAACTTGGCTAAAAGAAGACCTGAAGCCGTACTGAAGGAAAAGGCAGCCAATCCAAGAAAAAAGATATAGAGAGAGCCCGGTTTCAAAAAGACCTGTGCGGGCATGGTAGCACCGATGCACAGGCCCAGGAATATGGTTACAATATTAATTAATTCATTCTGGGCAGTCTTGGATAGACGCTCCACAACACCACACTCCTTGAATAGATTGCCCACCATAAACATCCCGACAAGTGGCGCGGCAGCAGGGACGAGAAGACAGATGATTACTGTTGCCAACAGGGGAAAGCCTATCTTTTCCAGATTACTGACCTTCCGTAATCTTTTCATCTTGATTTTTCGCTCTTCTTTCGTCGTTAACAACCTCATAATGGGTGGCTGGATTATCGGCACCAGAGCCATATACGAATAAGCGGCTACTGCTGTTGCGCCGAGAAGATTAGGAGCAAGTTGCGAAGTTAAAAATATCGTTGTAGGGCCATCGGCCCCTCCTATGATCCCTATAGAGGCAGCTTCCGTTATACTAAATCCCAGTAAGAGGGAACCAAAGAATGTTGCATAAACTCCGAATTGTGCCGCCGCACCGAGAAGCAGCGTTTTTGGGTTGGCTATCACCGGCCCAAAATCGGTCATAGCACCTATACCCATAAAGATGAGCGGGGGTAAGATGTCCCACCTGTCAATAGCAAAATGATAAAATACCCATAGCAGATGTCCTTCTTTCATGAGATTAGTAAGGGGAAGGTTGACCACCAGGATTCCAAAACCGATAGGCACCAGAAGCAATGGTTCATACTGCTTTGTTATGCCAAGTGTAATGAGGATAATCCCAATTATCCACATCAGGATATTGCCCAATGTTAAATGGTAAAAACCCATCTTTGAAACCAACTGATAAAAAAGACCGGCATCCATTATTCTCTACCTTGCGGATTGATTTTTTGACTTGGATTATTTTCTTTATGTTTAAGGAGCAACAATATTTTATTTCTCCCCTTTGTCTTGCTTTCCTATATTCTCGATTCGATGGGTGATTTTCGAAAAAAGATTGATAGAAAGCTGCAACATAACCAGGCAGGCAAAAACTCCACCAAATCCAACAAAAAACACCTCAAATGCTTTTCCCCATGGAATGGATTCCATGTTACTCCCTCTTAGCTTTTAATTTCTTGCAATAAATCAATCTATCATTTCACAAAATTGACGCACAGAGATACCATACTTTCTTTCGAAATCATACAGAAAAATCCTCACATTTTATAATGTAGATTATTCAGAGAAAAACCGAGAATTCCTGTATCAATCATGACAAGAATGCATAAGACACAAAATTTCCGTCATGACTTAAGCTGATATCAACTAACGCCTTCTTGCCCTTGATGGACACTATTGGAGACCCTAAACCATGAGGACCTTTAAGGCGAAGAATATCAATATCTTCAATGTCTCGTTTAAGATGTAAAGAAATTCTCCTTTTTGCCAGTTCTCTTACCCTTGCAGATGCAGTGTCCGGTGAATAACGAGTCTCCCCTTCCCGCATCTTTTTGATTTTCTGTACCCCCCAGATGACTGAATTAATCGCTTCTGATCTACCCTCAATTCCTACACAATGGATGTAACCGTTACCTGTAAAAATCCTGACAAACACAGGATCATAAGGTGTTTCAACCACCCCCGATATAAAAGACCTGTCTTTCTTTACGATTTTCTCCGGAATATCCAGCTTTACTTCATATCTCCGGGGTGCAGCGGTTACATCGGCATTTGCTTTGCAAATTACCTTATATCCGGTCTCTTTTCCTGCCCACAGGCTCCAGAGAAGGAAATCCGGCTCACTGCAATTCAAAATCTGTTGTCTCTCACATTCGCTGAAAACCCGATCAATGAAGCGCGTATCCCGGCTTTTTCCCCTCGCTTGAGGATCGGTCAAATCCACAATATCGTTGCCTATCAAAATAATCTTTCTCCATTTGGGCCAGCTCTTTTACAATCTGTTCCGCACAGTCTCTTTGCGCTTTCAGCCCCTTACTCTCGGTATAAGGTTTAAATGTTTCTACTTTCATGGTGAAAAGTTCACCAAATCGGGGAATATTACTGTATGTATCCTGTCCATCACCACGCAGGTAGATGCACATAACATGGCAATCGGAATTACTATTTACCAAACGGCCTACTCCATAGGAAAAGTTTTCTGTATCCACACGCCCTGTTCGGGAACGTTTCCCCTCCGGGAAAATGAGTAAGCTCTCCCCTTTCTCCAGGAGATAAGTACATTTATCCATGGTAGATTTCATCTTCTTTCGATCTCCGCCACGGCTGACGGGAATACACTTTGCAAGGTAACAGATAACTGCCAGAAAAATATTGCTCTGAAAATTTGCACTCTCCGGAAGGTTCCAGGGAAGTATCCTGTAATTAAGCATATAACGATGCAGGGGCGCCATGGCATAAGCCAGAACCACTGAATCTATCATGGTCAGGTGATTGGGGCATATCATCCAGGAACCCCTGTGTTTCACAAGCAGGTCTCTGACTACCTTCCTCGTTTCTTTCAGGTCTCTTACCCTGTACCTCATAAGTTTTATCGCAAGAAACACAAGGGGGCCAACAACGAAAACCAACAGGCTTCCCACGATGAACTGCAGGGACAGGAGATATTTTGTTGTCCTTTTCATGGATTGCATTAATTCAGCTTATTTAGAATGACATCCACGGCGTCCCCGATGGTCCTGATCTTGTCGGCATCATCATCATCGATTTCAATGTCAAATACATCTTCACACTTGATGATGACATCTACAAGGCGCGCGGAATTGACCTTGAGGTCATCGAGGATATGTGTATCTTTTGTCGCGTTTTCCAGCAAAGCCGGATCTTTGATGTACGGTTTGAGTATATTTACCATCTCTTGAAAAATTTGCTTTTCGTCCATTCTTTTTCTCTCCTTAATTAAAATAGTTTAAAGTCCCATGTTTAAAGTTTAAAGTTCCGGTCCTTTCAATCCATCGAACAATCCCAGGTTTTTGGTTAACGGCCCATGATTCGACATTATGTGTCCTTCACAGAAGGTCTCTCGGGGGTGAACCACCTACAACTCGAAACTCGGAACCCGAAACTCAAAACTGATTTCATTCCTCCCACTTTTTGAAAATCAAACAGCTGTTCACATCTCCAAAGCCGAAACAAGCCTTGGCTATGATTTTTAACTCCGGGTATTCCATTACTTTGTGAGGAATTTGGTCCGCAAACGCCTCAATTTCGGGATGCACATCTTCACAGTTGACAGATGGATGCAAAAATCCATTATGCAACTGCAAGACAACGGCAACACTCTCGATGGCTCCCGCTGCGCCCAGGCAGTGACCGATCATCGATTTGGTCGAGTTTATGTACGGAAAA
>Ga0209121_10000705_pt1 | contig 35328 bp, 24 predicted proteins | sample Cruoilmetagenom3_FD_187292 | JGI IMG/M metagenome (GOLD analysis project Ga0209121, IMG submission 187292) | Oil polluted marine microbial communities from Coal Oil Point, Santa Barbara, California, USA - Sample 3 (SPAdes) (version 2) | ecosystem: Environmental > Aquatic > Marine > Oil seeps ... | reverse complement strand
TGCCAAACACTACGCCGTCTCCCGCTCGCGCGTGGTCACAAATTCGATTTTCTTGTCGTAAGGCGCGCCCACAATCATGCGCTGGACGAAGACGCCGGGCAGATGGATGCAATCGGGGTCGAGCGATCCGGCGGGCACCACTTCCTCAACCTCGACCACGCAGATTTTGCCGCAGGTGGCAGCAGGCTGGTTGAAATTGCGCGCGGTTTTGCGGAACACCAGATTGCCCGTTTCGTCCGCCTTCCATGCCTTCACGATGGCGAGGTCAGCAAAGATGCCGCGCTCAAGGATGAAATCCTCTGGCCCATCGCCTTTGTCAAAGCTCATCACTTCCTTGCCCTCGGCAACTTGCGTGCCGACGCCGGTCTTGGTGTAGAAACCGGGAATTCCCGCGCCACCCGCGCGCATGCGTTCGGCCAGCGTGCCTTGCGGGGAGAACTCCACCTCCAGCTCGCCGGAGAGGAATTGCCGTTCAAACTCCTTGTTCTCGCCGACATAGGACGAGATCATCTTCTTGACCTGCTTGGTGCGCAGCAATTTGCCGATGCCTTCATTGTCGATCCCGGCATTATTGCTGGCGAAGGTGAGGTTTTTGACGCCGCTTGCCTGAATCGCATCCAGCAGCCGCTCGGGAATACCGCACAGGCCGAACCCGCCCGCTGCAATCAGCATGTCATCATGCAACAATCCGTCGAGGGCGGCGGCGGCATCGGGGAAGAGCTTTTGCATGGACATTCCTTTTACGGCATCGGGGTCTGGTTCTGCAATTAGAAGCTGAGGCCGGAATTGTCACCCCGCTTGCGATATTGCTGCATTGCAGCAATTCTATAGTCGCGATAGCGTAAATCGGATCAATCGCGGAGTTGAACCAGGGTTCATGTGGCAGATAATAAACTGAAAGTATGTGAGAAAAAATACCACTTGCATCAAATGCAACATGTCATGCTCTTTTCGCACTTGCGAAATAGCGGAGGCCCAAGCATATCTCTCCCTGCCTTTCAGGCATCCTCTCCCAAAACTTCCAAGGCTCGGTCGGCTTCGACCGGGCCTTTTTTTCTTGCTCGATTTTGGTCCAATTTTGGCCCAATTTTGGTCAAGTGAAAGCCACTGCATGGCACGAACGGCGCGTTGATCAGTTTGCAATAGGTCGGGCGGCTTCCTAGGTCCTAGACTGAAAGATCATTGCACAAGGATTGCACAGCGCATGGCTGAAGACGTTGCAGCGGACATCGAAGAGGGCACGGTAAGGCTGCAAGTCGCCGCCGCGCGGCAAGAGGAATCAGGACGCGGCGTGGTGCGGATGCCGCGCAGCGCGTTCCAAGCGCTTGGCATTACCGAAGGCGACGCGGTCGAAATCGAAGGCAAGCGCGCTACCGTTGCGATTGCCGCTGCCGCCTATGACGAGGATGAAGCTCTCGACGTGATCCGTCTGGACGGGCTTCAGCGCGGCAATGCCGAGGCCTCATCAGGAGAACATGTGCTGGTGCGGCGCGCGGAAAGCCATGCGGCAACGCGTGTCGTTTTCGCACCCGCCCAGCGCGAGATGCGTCTGCAAGGTCCGGCCGAGGCATTGAAACGGGTGTTCTTCAAGAAGCCGGTGACCGCTGGCGACCTTGTGGCGACGCATGGCCAGCAGCCGGTCCAGAACGTGCCGCCCGAAGTGCGCCGCATGTTTAATGCGCCCGCCTATGCGCTCACCCAGATCCGTCTGCAGGTCGTCTCGACCACGCCCAAGGGCATTGTCCACATCGACGAGAACACTGAAGTTGAGCTGCGCGCCGAGTTCGAGGAACCCCGCGATGCGCGCGGCATGATCAATTATGACGATGTCGGCGGGATGGACGAAACCATCAAGGCTTTGCGCGAAATGGTCGAGCTGCCGCTGCGCTATCCTGAACTGTTCACCCGGCTTGGTGTCGATCCGCCCAAAGGCGTGTTGCTGCATGGCCCTCCCGGCACCGGCAAAACACGGTTGGCACAGGCGGTGGCGAATGAATCGGACGCCGAGTTCTTCACCATCAACGGTCCGGAAATCATGGGCAGCGCCTATGGCGAGAGCGAAAAGCGTCTGCGCGAGGTTTTTGAAGAGGCCGAACGTAGCCAGCCTGCCATCGTCTTTATCGACGAGATCGATTCCATCACGCCCAAGCGTGAAAGCACGCAAGGCGAGGCGGAAAAGCGGCTGGTTGCCCAGCTTCTGACGTTGATGGACGGCTTGCAGGCGCGGGCCAATCTGGTCGTCATCGCCGCCACCAACCGTCCCGAAGCCATTGACGAGGCGCTGCGCCGTCCGGGCCGCTTCGACCGCGAAATCGTGATCGGTGTGCCCGACGACAATGGCCGCCGCGAAATCCTTGCCATCCACACACGCGGAATGCCGCTGGGCGAAGGCGTGAATTTGATGGAGCTGTCCCGCTCGACGCATGGCTTTGTCGGCGCAGACCTTGCCGCGCTAACCCGCGAAGCCGCGATTGAATCGGTCCGCCGGATCATGCCCAAAATCGATCTCGATGCGCGCGAAGTACCTGCCGAAGTGCTCGACGAACTGCGTGTCGAAAAGGGTGATTTCCGCGAGGCTCTGAAGCGCGTGCAGCCATCCGCAATGCGCGAGGTTATGGTGCAGGCACCCACCGTAGGGTGGAGCGATCTGGGCGGGCTGGACGAGGCCATCGACAAACTGAAAGAAGGCGTCGAACTGCCGCTGAAAAACCCGCAGGCGTTCGAACAGCTCGGCATCCGCCCGGCCAAGGGCTTCCTGCTTTACGGCCCTCCCGGCACCGGCAAGACCTTGTTGGCGAAAGCTGTGGCGAAAGAGGCGGAGGCCAATTTCATCTCGATGAAAAGCTCCGACCTCTTGAGCAAATGGTATGGCGAGAGCGAGCAGCAGATTGCCAAGATGTTCGCCCGTGCCCGCTCGGTGTCGCCGTGCGTGATCTTTATCGACGAGATCGACTCGCTTGTTCCGGCGCGCGGATCAGGTGTTGGCGAACCTCAGGTTACGGCGCGCGTGGTCAACACTGTTTTGGCCGAGATGGACGGGATGGAGGAATTGTCCTCCATCGTTGTCATCGGCGCGACCAATCGCCCGACTCTGGTCGATCCCGCGCTGCTGCGCCCCGGTCGGTTTGATGAGCTGGTTTATGTCGGCGCGCCGGACAAGAAGGGCCGCGAGCACATCCTCAAAATCCACACCGCCAACATGCCGCTCGCCGATGATGTCGATCTCACCAAGATCGCCGACAAGGCGGAACGCTTTACCGGGGCCGATCTGGAAGACGTTGTGCGCCGCGCCGGTCTCAACGCCATCCGCCATTCCGAAGGCGCGCCCGACAAAGTGACGGCCGCGAATTTCGAAGAGGCGATGGAAGACAGCCGTGCGACCGTGACCGCGAAGATGGAAGCCGAATACAAGAAGATGAAGGGCGAGCTGAAGAAGCGCGCGATGGAAGTGAAACCCATCGGCTTCCTGACCGACGAGATGCTGACTTCTACGCGCGATCAGAAGCATTGATTTCATTGCGCAAGCGCATCCGCGCTTGCGTCCTCGGTGCTGTTCGCTGCGCTGCGCTACGCGGCACCTGCGGGCGGCCGGTCGGCCTTTGTCGACCGCTGATCGCGCCCGAATTTGGCGATCACCTATCTGGCTTGCTCCAGAACCGTCGCTCTAGCGACGGCAAGCGCGAACGCGCGCCCGCAGCCGCCCCGCAGCGAAGCGGAGGGATTCAGGCGAGGAAAGCCAAGGGGCCGGATGGCCCCGCCGGCGCTTGAGGCTAGACAAATATTCACTGAGGACGTTCGCGCGGATGCGTGAACGCAATCAACACTTCACCCCTTCACCCGCTCATTCGCGGATTCGACCTCAAGCCGGTGGCGGATCAGCGCGTCGGGCATGTTTTCCCGCAGCCAGCCGATCATGTGCTCGCGCACGGCGCAGCGCAGGTTCCACAGATTGCCAATCGTTGACGCGCTGACAGAGATGCGCAGCTCGATGCTTTCGGGATGCGCCTTGGTCATCAGCACCGCGACGGTGCGCTTGTCCCACAGTTCGTGCTCGCCGACATAACGCTCCACTTCGGCGCGGATCGGGGCGACTTCGGTCGCGGGATCGAGATGCAGGAACACCGGCCCGGTCAGCACTTCGCTCGTGCGCGACCAGTTTTCGAAGCTTTCTTCAAGGAACCTCGCCGTTGGCACCACCACAGCGCGTTCATCCCATGTGCGCACGATGATGAAGGCCATGTGGATTTCTTCCACCCGGCCCGTGTGCCCGTCCACCACCACCATGTCACCCAGCCGCAGCGGCTCGGTCACGGCGATCTGGAGGCCCGCAATCAGCGATTTGAGGGCAGGCTGCGCGGCGGCACCCACGGCCAGCGCGGCAAGACCGGCCGAGGCGAGCAGCGTCGCGCCGATGCTTTGCACTGCCGGGATCGTGAACAGCATCAAACCGACGGTGATGAAGACGATCGCAAAGGTTGCGGTGCGGGAAAGGATCGCGATGCGCGTGCGGCGGCTGCGTACGGCGACCGCGTCGACTGCCGCATCCAGCCGCAATTCCATCGCCAGCGTAAATGCCTTCACCAGCGCGTAGGCGATCCAGCCGAGCAGCGCGGGGCGCAGGAATTGTGCAAGTGGCTCCCACACCCTCGCAATCGTCGGATCGCCCTGCGCGGCCAGCGTTATGGCAATCGCGATCAGTGACCATTTGATCGGGTGGCGGATGCGTTGCACTACGAGATTGTCCACGGCGGATTTGGAAGTGCTTACCAGCCTGTGCACAATGGCAAAGGCGACGCGGTAGATCAGCCATGCGAGCGCAATCGCGATGAAAAGCGCTACCGCCGCCTCGGCAAGCGCGGTCCAGCTCAAATTCCAGTTTTGCGGGTTCAGGCGTTCAAACATGTGCGCGGCCTAGGCGGCTGACCGGCCAGTTACAACCAGAGCCGCTGCACGATCAGTGCGCGTCGTCCCAGCTGGGCCCGGTGCCGATTTCGATGCCGAGCGGCACGTCGAGTGTCACCGCAGGCAGCGCGGCCTCAGCCATTACGCGTTCAATCACCGGACTGGCCGCGTTGACATCGCCTGTCGGCAGTTCGAACACCAGTTCATCATGCACTTGCAGCAACATGCGCACATGGGGCAGGCCAGCTGCCTCCAGTGCAGGGAGCATGCGGGTCATGGCGCGCTTGATGATGTCGGCGCTGGTGCCCTGAATCGGGGCGTTGATGGCGGCGCGTTCGCTGCCCTGGCGTTCAGCCTGATTCTTGGAATTGATGCGCGGGAACCACGTTTTGCGGCCGAACAGCGTTTCCGAATAGCCGCGCTCGCGTACCTCTTCCAAGGTGCGGACGATGTATTTTTGAATGCCGGGGAAGCGCTGGAAATAGGTGTCGATCATCGCCTGCGCCTCATCCGCCTCGACGCCGAGACGGCCCGCCAGTCCCCAGCGCGAAATGCCGTAGAGGATGGCGAAGTTGATCGTCTTGGCCTGCGCGCGGGTATCGCGGGTGACTTCGCCATACATTTCGGTCGCGGTGCGCGCGTGAATATCCTCGCCCTTGGCAAAGGCATCCTTCAGCGTATCGACATCGGCCATATGTGCAGCCAGCCGCAGCTCAATCTGCGAATAGTCGGCGGCGAGCAGCACATTGCCATCCTCCGGCACAAAGGCCTTGCGGATTTGCCGCCCGATTTCGGTACGGATCGGGATATTCTGCAAGTTCGGATCGGTGGAGGACAGCCGTCCGGTCTGCGCGCCGACAAGGCTGTAGCTGGTGTGCACGCGGCCCGTGCGCGCGTTGATCGCTTCCTGCAAAGCGTCCGTGTAAGTGCTCTTGAGCTTGGACAGTTGGCGATATTCCAGCACCTTGTTGGCAATCGGTGCGCCATCACCCGCGAGCCGTTCCAGCACGCTCTGATCGGTCGAATACTGGCCGCTCTTGCCCTTCTTGCCGCCCTTGTAACCGAGCGTGTCGAACAGCACTTCGCCGAGCTGTTTGGGGCTGCCGATGGTGAATTCGCGCCCGGCGTCTTCGTGAATTTCCTTTTCCAGCCGGGTGATTTCTCCGGCAAAGGTTTCGGACAGGCGCGAGAGTTCAGCGCGGTCCACCTTGATACCTTCGCGCTCCATCGCGGCGACCACCGGGATCAGCGGGCGGTCGACGCGCTGGTAGATGCGGGTCGCGCCTTCTTTTGGTAAGCGGTGCGAGAGATGCGCGTGCAGCCGCCATGTGACGTCGGCATCCTCGGCGGCATATTCGGTGGCCTTGTCCAGTGGCACTTCGCCGAAAGGAATCGCCTTCTTGCCGGTGCCGCAAACATCCTTGAACTTGATGCAGGTGTGGCCAAGGTGGCGCTCTGCCAGCTCGTCCATGCCGTGTCCGCCGCCAATGCCATCCTGACTGCGCCCGGCGTCCATATCGAAACTCATGATCATTGTGTCATCGACGGGGCTGATGGCGATGTCGTGCCGCGCGAGCACGTTGATATCGTATTTGATATTCTGCCCCACCTTCATCACCGCATCGCTCTCCAGCAGCGGCTTGAGCGCTGTCATCGCCGCATCACGGTCAATCTGCTGCGGCTTTTCGGCGAACATGTCGCTGCCGCCGTGAGCCAAGGGAATGTAGCAGGCATCATTGGGGCCAATCGCAAGGCTAACCCCAACCAGCTCCGCCGAAATCGCATCAAGCGCGCTGGTTTCAGTATCGACCGCCACCAGCCGTGCGGCAGCCGCGCGCGCGATCCAGTGCTCCAGCCGATCCATGCTCTGCACGCATTCATAGGCGCTACGATCAACGGCAGGCATTTCGGGCAGCGGTTGGGAATAGCCTTGGTCCGAGCCTTCCTCGCCAGCCACGTCAGCCTTGGCCGGATCAAGATTGGTTTTGCGGCCCGGACTGCCTGCGCCTGCATCGAGCCGCTTGAGCAATGAATTGAAGCCGTGCGTTTCAAGAAATTCGGCGAGCGGCTCGGGCGGGATGCCTTCCAGCTTCATGTCGTCGATGGCGATGGGCAGCGGGCAATCGCTTTTCAGTTCCACCAGCACGCGGCTGAGTTCAGCCATGTCGCGCCCTTCCAGCAGGCGCTCTTTCAGCTTGGACTTCTTCATGTCCGGCGCAGCATCGAGCGCAGCGGTTAGTGAGCCATTCTCGCCAATCAGCTTGGACGCGGTTTTCGGGCCAATGCCGTAAATGCCGGGAATATTGTCCACGCTGTCACCCATCAGCGCCAGCACATCGCCGACCAGTTCGGGCGGGACGCCAAATTTGTCCTCGACCTCGGGGATGAAGATGCGCGCATCCTTCATCGTATCGAGCATGTCGATGCGCGCAGGACCATTGGCGCCGTCTTTCTCGCCCACAAGCTGCATCAGATCCTTGTCGGATGATACGATGGTGACATCCCACCCCTCGCGCTGGGCGGCGAGAGCGTAGGAGGCGATCATATCGTCCGCCTCCACATCGGGTTCTTCCACCATCGGCAGCGAAAAGGCGCGGGTGGCGTCGCGAATCAGCGGGAATTGCGGAACCAGATCTTCGGGGGGTGGAGGGCGGTTCGCCTTGTATTGGTCATAAATCTTGTTGCGGAAGGTCTTGCTCGATTTGTCCAGAACCACCGCCAGATGCGTCGGCCCGTCAGCATCGTCCAGATCCTGCGCCAGTTTCCACAACATGGTGGTGTAGCCATACACTGCACCAACTGGCGTGCCTTCGGGGTTCGTCAGCGGCGGAAGCCGGTGATATGCGCGGAAAATATAGGCCGAACCGTCGACCAGGTAGAGATGCTGTTTATCGGCCATAAGCGCCTGCTAGCACGCGTTGTGGTCTCGGTCAGCAGGCAAGTCATCTCCCCTGTTGAAGCCATGATTGTGACAAGATTTTGCCCCAATTGCGCCATAATTTGCTTGCGCGGCCCCAATTGTGGCCTTATTTAGGCAATCAGGTCGACCATGTGGTTGGCTTTTGGAACAGGCGCGTTGCCTGTTTCGGATAATCGCAGATAAAGGGGTTCAAACCTATGCGTAAGATCGTTCTCGCCGCCGCAGTTGCCGGCGCCGCCCTCAGCCTTTCCGCTTGTGCCGAAGCCGAGCAGGCCGCTGACGAAACCGCTGCAGACATGGAATCGGTTGCTGACGAAGCTGGCGAAGCCATGGAAGACGGCGCTGAAGCCGCTGGCGAAGCTATGGAAGACGGCGCTGAAGCCGCTGGCGAAGCTATGGAAGACGGCGCTGAAGCTGCCGGCGAAGCCATGGAAGATGGTGCTGACGCTGTTGAAGCCGCTACCGAGTAATCCTCGACAAGCGTTTTCCAACGTAAAGAAGGGCGTGGCCAGCGATGGCCGCGCCCTTTTTTCATGTGCCTTGCGTTTTGTGAAAGCTCTCGCGGGGGCTTACCGCGCGGCGGTGCTGCTGCGATAACCCGAACTGGCGAAATCGCGCGATGCTTCTTCGGCATAGCCATCGTAGATCGCGCGCGCGATCGAAGCGATGCGGGAATTGCGCGCCTGCGGAGTGTTCTGGCCGGTGACATAGATAGCGACAGCAACTGAGCGCCCATCGGGGCTGGTCAGAATGCCGATATCGCTGGCAACGCGGTGCAGCGTGCCGGTCTTGTGCGCCACCGTCACCCCATCAGGCATCAGCGCTGGAATACGGCTCCTGCCGGTGCGGCAGCGTTCCATCGCATCAATGATGATTGCCCGGCTCGAACGGCTGAGCCAACGGCCCTGGTAAATGCCTGCCAGCAATTGCACCATCGCCTCTGGCGTGGCGCTGTCGCGCGGGTCGATATAGCTGCGCGCATCAAATTCGCGATTGTCGCGCACCAGCGTGGCGATATTGCGGTCCAGGCTGAATTCGGTAATCCCGGCGCGGCGCATCCAGTCATTGACCGGTTCGACCCCGCCAAGCGCGGCGATCAGGGCGTCGGTCGCCGGGTTTGAGCTGCGCGTAATCATCAGATCGATCAATTGATGGGCCGGCATGTATTCGCCTTGGCGAACAGGCGCGGCGACGCTGCTGAGCGGCGTGGAGCGCACTGGCCAGATCAACGGAAATTCGCTCGTCAGGCTCCACCGGCCCTGATCCACGCCTTCAAGATAGGCGGCGGCAATCGCGATTTTGCTGGTGCTGGCAAGCGGGAAGCGCTGATCGCCATAGACCGAGATTTGCTGGCCAGTAGACAGGTCAAGCGCGGCCACGCCGATACGGCCCTGACTGCCCTCGGCCAATTGCGCAATACGGCGTTCAAGCTGGCTATCGAGATCGGGTCGATAGTCACGCGGGGCACGCACTTCAGTGCCAAAAGCGCCGTCAAACGCGGCTTCAAAACCACTCGATTGGACCTGCGCCTGGCTCTGCGATTGCGCCATGGCAGGCGTGAACGGCGCAATAGACAGCGCCAACAGAGAAACGAACTGACCTAGCTTTGCAAAATTCATATCATGATCCTGCCAGAAACATGCTTGGTGAATGCTTAACAAGTATAGTGCTGACGATAGCGGCGCGACGAGTTGCACCGGATTGGCGATGTATTGAGCCGCCCCGCCCTAATTCACCCTGTTTGACCGAATTCTACGCCGCAACCAGCGCCTTTTCAATCCGGTCGAGCGGCTCGCCGGTCAGCGCCTTGTCGATCTCTCCCACCAACCGGCTCTCCAGCTCCTTGTGGTAATGGCGGCGCATCTCACCCAGTGTCTTGGGATCGGCGATCACCACCAGATCATCCATCTCGCCCGCAATCGCCTTGCTATTGAGCCATTCGGTTGCGGCGGCCGCATGGGCGAGTTCGTCCAGATCGGTATGGCCTCTCATCTGGCTCACCTTGTCCTGATGCTTCACTCCGGCGCTGTAATTTGTCGGTTCAAGCGAAGGCTCGGCCACTTTTGAAAGCTTGGGTTCGAAAATCTGGCCATCATTGCGCAGCAGCACGAAACGCTCCCCATCGACGAGGGCGATATGGGCTTTGTGCGGGCATTTCATTGTGTGTCTCTCCTGACAAAAAACCAATTACCCTATCTACGATCAGGGGCGCGGAAAGTGCCAACCGGCGCACGTCATTCGGGCTTGCGCAGCCGCCACGCGAACTGGTCCGTCTGGCCGCGAATGGCATCGTCGAACACATTCGTTTCCCTTGTATCGTTAGGGTTGGAATAAATGTCGCTTTCCTCATCCAGTTCAAACCCGGCGGCGGTCAGCGTTGCCATTGCCAGTTCGCGGTCCATCCGGTGCAAAGTGTCCGCGGCTTCTGCTCCCGCACCATCTTGTGCCAGATGATCGACCACCACCAGCGTTCCACCCGGCTTGAGCGAAGCGTAGAGCATGGCGGCAGTATCTTCCGCCGTGCCTTCCGGGAAAGTTGGCAGCCACAGATCATGCAAATTCATCACTGTGATGATCGTGTCGAGCTGTTCCGGCCAGCCCGGCTGCGTCAGCGGCGCGCGCACCGGGAAGACATTGACCGGATTGCCCTCTTCATCCGAATAACGGCGCACAGTTTCATCCTGCTGGGTGGCGTAATCGGGATTGTATGCGATGAATTCATCGGGCTGGAAGGCATAGACTTTGCCGTCCCGGCCCACTGCGATGGCAAGCAATCGGGTGACGTATCCGCCGCCCATGGCGAAATCGCCCACGACATCGCCGGAATCGATTTGCGCGAAGGCGAGCAATTCGCCCGGCTTGCGCGCTTCGTCCTGGTCCTGATCATCCAGCCGCCCGATATCGTTGATCGCCTGCATATACTGACGCGGCGTGTATTCACTGGCGCTAGCTTCGGTCTCTGCATTCTCGCTGGAATTGCAGCCTGTCAGCACACTTGCTGTTGCCAATGCGGCGATGATCAATGTGGTGCGCATAATGGTGTTTCCCCGTTATTTGACCTTTTCCCGAGTAGCAGATTAGCCGGGGGCAGGCGAAGCGCAATCTCTTTAACTGTATTGACGGGCGCCCTCCAGATGGGTTTGTTGCGCGCAATTCGCTTCTCAATATCACCACGTCTCTTCAAATGGAGCCTTCGATGATCGCACGCCGTCCCGCCCAGCTCTCCCTTTCCTTTGCCGCAATGCTGCTCGCCACAACTGCGTCAGCCTTGGCGCAAGATGTCCAGATCGTGCAGCCCGGTGCGCCCGGAGCAGCGCCAACCGTGCTGAGCGAGGGCGAGGCTACGCAGCTGGCCCGGATCGACTATCTGCCCGCCGATGTCTCTTTCATGCAAGGCATGATCGTCCACCACCAGCAGGCGGTCGACATGTCTGTGCTGGTGGCAGAGCGGACCAATAACGAAACCGTGACCACCGCTGCCGGACGCATTGAGGCCTCGCAGCAGGACGAGATGAGCTTTATGCGCGAATGGCTGGGCGGCATCGGCCAGCCTGCCGCGATGGCGGGCATGGGTCATACAGACCATGTTGGCATGGCGGGCATGGCCTCTCCGGAGCAGATGGCTGAATTGGCTGCGGCGCGCGGCGTCAATTTCGACCGGCTGTTCCTGCAATTGATGATCGACCACCATGAAGGCGCGCTGACGATGGTCAGCGATCTGTTCGGCATTCAGGGCACGGCGACCGATCCGGTGCTGTATGATTTCGCCGCCGAAGTGCGCAGTGATCAGCAGGCCGAAATCGATCGCATGAAGACCGCGCTCGCCGCTCTGTCGGACGATCCGCGCGCTGGCCTTGCGGGCGGCTTGTTCGATGCCGAGGAGGCAATTAGCAATCTGCGCCACGTGTCTTTCCTGCGCAAACCGGCAGGATTCTTCGATCCGGCCAACCCCAGTGGTGGCCGCATTGTGCTTCCGCCTGTGGAAGTCGAAGCGACTGAAGAGGAAGAGGGCGATGCCGAGGCCCATGCCGGTCACAATATGGCGGCCATGGAAGAGGCAGACCCCGAAGAGGCTGATGCCGACGCCGAGGAAGAGGAAGCCGCAGAACCCGCACCACGCTACGCCAGCCGAGGCGGCCTGCTGAGCTTTGCCAATACCGACATGGCCTTTTCCGGCGATCTGATGGTGGCGGGCAATTACCATGGCTTCAACGCTTATCAGTTGGATGCAGAAGGCGTCCCGCAACTGGTCAGCTCGGTCGTGTGCCCCGGCGGACAGGGCGATGTTTCCATCGTTGGCGATATTCTCATCATGAGCGTCGAGCAGACGCGTGGCCGGGTCGATTGCGGTCTGACCGGCGTCCCCACAGATGTCAGCGAAGAGCGTTTCCGGGGCCTGCGCATTTTCGATATTTCCGATGTCCGCGCACCGGTGCAGGTCGGCCAGGTGCAAACCTGCCGTGGCAGTCACACCCACTCCGTCGTCAGCGCCGATGATGAGCGGATCGTGGTCTACAATTCAGGCACTTCAGGTGTGCGTGATGCGGACGAGCTCGCCGGTTGCATCGGCTTTGTGCCGGGTGACGAACGCACTGCACTCTTCAGCATCGACGTGATCGAAATCCCGCTCGCCAATCCAGCAGCATCGCGCATCACGTCCAGCCCGCGCGTCTTCGCCGATGACGAAGGCAATATCGCCGGTCTGTGGCTCGGCGGCGATCATGGCGACGGCACGCAGCGCACCAGCCAGACCAATCAGTGCCACGACATCACCGTCTTCCCGACGGCGAACCTCGCCGCAGGTGCATGTTCGGGCAATGGTATAATCATGGACATTTCCGACCCCTACAATCCGGTGCGGCTGGATGCGGTGACCGATGATGGCTTTGCTTATTGGCACTCCGCCACCTTCAACAATGACGGCACGGTCGTGCTGTTCACTGATGAATGGGGCGGCGGCGGACGTCCGCGTTGTCAGGCATCCGATCCGCGTGATTGGGGCGCCAACGCCTTCTACGAAATCGTTGATGGCCAGTTGGAGCGGCGCGGCACTTACAAGATCCCCGGTGCGCAGTCCGACATGGAAAACTGTGTTGCGCACAATGGCTCGATCATTCCGGTGCCGGGGCGCGATATCTTCGTGCAGGCGTGGTATCAGGGCGGGCTTTCAGTGATGGATTTCACCGACCCGAACAACCCGTTCGAAATCGCTTACTTCGACCGCGGCCCGGTGGATGAAGACCAACTGGTGACCGGCGGATACTGGTCGGCTTATTGGTACAATGGCAAGATTTACGCGACCGAGATTGCGCGCGGTATCGATGTGTTCGCGCTGGAGCCGAGCGAGTTCCTCACCGCCGAAGAAATTGCCGCTGCCGAAGCTGCGCAAATGGGTGACACGTTCAACCCGCAGACCCAGCTGCCGGTTACATGGAGCGCCGAGCAGATTGAAGCAGTCAACCGCAGCCGTATGGGCGGCTAGGTCAGAACCACGCTCGCAAGCCAATCATCACAACCACGCCGTCGGGGTCATCCCCGGCGGCGCGGATGTTGTCTGCCGTGCGGCCTGTCGCGGTTTCATATTCGACACCGATATAGGGCGCGAATTCGGGCACGATTTCGTAACGCAGCCGCGCCCCGATTGATGCTTCATACAGGCCAGCACCGATGCCGCGGGTAGGGATGTCCTGCGCCGCCAGCTCGAATTCCGCGCGCGGTTGCAGGATCAGGCTTTGTGTCAGGCGCATATCATGTTCGGCCTCGATCCGAGCGGTCAGATCGCCGTTGTCGGACAGGAAGGCCGCGCCATCGATATGAATGTTGTAGGGCGCAAGCCCCGCTGCGCCGAGCGCGAGATGTGCGGTGGTGTCCGGCTCGACATCCAGCCGCACGCCAGCCTGCAAATCGAACCACGGCCCGATTGCATGGCCCCACAATAGCTGGACTTCGGCCTCTTCCAATTCGCCGCCAAACGCGCCTTCACCCTCACTCTTGAAGACGATCTTGTCGGTCGCGGTGCCGTACCAGGCGGAGAGGTCCCAGACATATTCCTCCTCGCCATTGGCGAAGCGTGTCTCCAGCCGTTCGGCCAGCACGGTGCCGGTGGCCATGCCGCCATGCGCGGCGTGATTGTAAGCCCGCGCCTGCGCCATGCGCTGTTCGTCGAAAATCAAATCGGCGGCGTGCTGCGGCCCTTCAAAGGCGCGGGCAGGCGCCGGGCCGGAGGGGATTTGCTGCGACGCGGGGCCATCATGACCCATCGCTGCATGATCCATCGCATTCTGCGCTTCGTCAGATTGCCGCGGCACTTCTTCCTGCGCGTCTGGCATTTGGTGCCCGGAATGGTCCTGCGCTACCGCCGGACTTGCGAACAGCGCGGCGCTGGCGAGCAATATCGCGCGCATCAACCGTTCTCCGCTTCGGGGAAGGGGCGCACGGTGACGGTCTGCATCATCCCGGCGTGCATGTGGTAGAGCAGGTGACAGTGGAACGCCCAGTCGCCCGGCTCGTTTGCCGTCAGATCGAAAGTCGCAGCGCTGCCGGGTTGCACAACCACAGTATGTTTGCGCGGCTGGTTCATCATTCCCGCGCCATTGACCAGTTCAAAGAAATGCCCGTGCAGATGGATCGGATGCGCCATCATCGTGTCGTTGACCAGCTTCACGCGCACCCGCTCATCATAGCCGAAGCGGATCGGATCATCGGTGACGGCGCTGAATTGCTGGCCATCAAACGACCACATGTATCGCTCCATATTGCCGGTGAGATGAATCTCCAGCTGGCGCGTGGGCATACGGTGCGGATTGGCGGTTTTGGCCTTCAGATCCCTGTAGCGCAGAACGCGGTGCGGCACATTGTCGAGGCCGAGGCCGGGGAAGTCCATGCGGTCCATCGGCATCGGGCTGACCATGTCCACGCCTGGACCAGCCTCCACATCAGGCGGCAGCAGTGAGGTGTCGCGCATCGAATGATCCATTGCGTCCGCATTCGCGTCAGACGCGGGCATCGCGTGACCCATCGCCGCATGATCGACGGTGCCCGTCATACTGCCCATACCCATATCGGCCATGGTCAGATTGACCGGCTCTCGCAAAGCAGGCGCGGTGGCGCGGTGGCCGGGGTGAGAGGTGAGGCTGGCAATACCCATGCCCGACCGGTCCATCGCTTCTGCAACCAGTGCATGGCTGCCATCGGGGGGCGTGACGAGCACGTCGTAAGTTTCAGCGGTGCCGATCTGAAACTCGTCGACCTCCACCTCGTCCACATATTGCCCGTCTGCCGCGATCACTGTCATCGGCACACCGGGAATACGCACATTGAAGAAACTCATCGCAGAGCCATTGATGATGCGCAGGCGAATACGCTCGCCCGGCTGGAAGGCGAACTCAAGATTATCGGCGGGTCCGTGGCCATTGATGAGGTAGGTGTATGTCGCAGCCGTAACGTCAGCGATATCGCGCGGGTTCATCCGCATCGCGCCCCACATCAGCCGGTTTTCCATGCCCATCGCGCCATCGCCAACGGTTTGCATTTGGCGGTTGAAGTAATGCTCCCCTACGGCCAGCATCCGGGCGATTTCATGCGGATGGCGCGGGGTAAATTCACTCAGCAACACCACCAAATCGCGGTCGTAGCGCGGGTCTGGTTCAGCAGCATCGATCACCAGCGGGCCGTAATGCCCCGCCTGTTCCTGCAGGCCCGAATGGCTGTGCCACCAATAGGTGCCATTTTGACGGATCGGGAATTCATAAGAGAAGGTTTCACCTGGAGCGATGCCGGGAAAGCTGACACCGGGCACGCCATCAAACTGGAACGGCAGCAACAATCCATGCCAGTGGATCGAGCTGTCCTGTTCCAGATGATTGGTGACATTGAGCTGCACATTCTGCCCTTCGCGCAGGCGGATCAGCGGGCCGGGCACGCTGCCATTCACGGCGAAGGCATGGCCGCTGCGCGCGCCAGTGGTGAAGTGGTGATTGCGAATGTCGAGATTGATGGTCTCGCCCGAAACCTCGCCAAAGCCATTTCGAGCATGGCTGAGCGATTGCCCGCGCGCCCAGGCGGGGACGGCAAGACCGGCGGCGGCGAGCGTGCCGCTGCCAGCCAAGAATTTGCGCCGCGAAACGTCTGACATCGCCATGAGTCTTGAATCCCCTTATCACGCCATCTAATATACCCCCCTAGGGTATACAAGCGGGACTTTGACATGGGCGATCAAGCAGCAATTCTCAATCGGCTGAAACGTGTTGAAGGGCAGGTTCGCGGCGTTTCCAAAATGGTCGAAGAAGACCGCTATTGCATCGATATCCTGCATCAGCTGCAGGCCGTCAAAGCTGCGCTGGGCCGGACCGAGGACGAGATTCTGAAAAGTCACGCGGCATGCTGTGTGAGCGAAGCCATCGCCTCCGGCGACGAAGCCGAACAACGCGCGAAGTTTGGCGAATTGGTCGAGCTGTTTGCGAAGGCCAAGAAGTAGAAAGAAGCAGGCTGGAATTGGTCGATCAGCCCTGAAAACAAAACTGCCCGGAAGATCGCTCTCCCGGGCAGTTCGCATCGGATCAGGCCTGCGCCTCAGCCCACCTGCTGGCTTGCGATCCAATTGTCGATCCGCGCCTCAAGGATCGACAGCGGCATCATGCCGCCTCCCAGAACCGTGTCGTGGAAGCCGCGAATATCGAAATCGTCACCCAGCGCCTCAGCCGCGCGAGCGCGCAATTGCTGGATGCGGATCTGACCGATCTTGTAGGACGTGGCCTGTCCCGGCAGCACGAAATAGCGCTGCACTTCGGACCGCGCAGTGGTTTCCGGATTGGATGAATTTTCAAGGCAATAGGCAACCGCCTCGTCCTCGGTCCAGCCCTTGGCGTGAATGCCCGTATCAACCACCAGCCGGATCGCGCGCCACATCTCGCTCTGCAAGCGGCCCAGTTCCGAATAGGGGTCTTCATACCCGCCCATTTCCTTGGCCAGCGCCTCTGAATAGAGCGCCCAGCCTTCACCAAAGGCAGACAGGTAATAGCCCTGCGTGCGGAAGCGCGGAATGCCTTCCAGCTCCTGCGCGATGGAGATCTGCATGTGGTGGCCGGGAATGCCTTCATGATAGGCAATGGCCTCCAGCTGCGGGATCGGCATGGCGGTCATATCGGACAGATGTGCGTAATAGATGCCCGGGCGTGAGCCATCGGGCGTGCCCGGGCTGTAATGCTGCGCCGCGCCATCCTGTTCGCGGAAGGGCTCCACCCGGCGTACTTCCAGCGGAGCTTGCGGCAGCGTGCCGAAAAACTCGGGCAGCCGCTCTGTCAGCGCGCTGATGTGCATATCAGCGCGGTCGATGTACATCTGCGCTCCGGCTTCATTATTGGGGAAATAGAACTGCGGGTCGTCGCGGGTGAAGGCGAAGAATTCTTGCAGCGTCCCTTCAAAGCCGACCTGCTCCTTGATCGCTTCCATCTCTGCGCGAATGCGCGCGACTTCATCCAGACCAAGCTGGTGAATCTCGTCCGCCGTCATGTCAGTCGTGGTCATCTGGTTAAGGCTGTAGGCGTAGAATTCCTCGCCGCCCGGCAGTGTGGTTGCGCCCTGCGCTACTTCATCACTGTTGGGGCGATCTTCGGTGAACCAGTCGACGGTGCGCTGATAGGCAGGCGCCATCTGCTGCGTCAGCGCAGTGCGCGCCTCCTCGCGCAGTTCATCGGCACGTTCTTCGGTGATGGTTTCAGCTTCAAGCAGAGCAGCCAGCCGCTCTTCCGTGCCGGTCCAGAGCGCGGACGGCTCGCCGTCGTCAAACGGCGCTCCGGTGATGAGGCCCTGCGTTTCTTCGATCACCGCATCATAGGAGAAGCGCGGTGGACGCACACCTGCCTCGGCATTGGCCTGCGCGCGCGTCAGCAACTGGTCCATCGCTGTGCCGAGCGCGCCGAGCCGCGCGACAAAGGCGACCATGTCGCTTTCGCTCTCGACAGTGTGCTGGCTGAGAATGAAGCTGGGAAGTCCAGCATGAGCACCGCCCATCTGGTGCAGGATGTACTGCTGATCCATGAACTCGCCCGAAGCCGTTTCCATCTCGACCCGGTAGCGGAACACATCGTAGGAAGCCTGCGCTTCCTCGCTCAATTCGTCATAGTCGAAATTGGCTTCCATTTCGGCCAATGCCTGCTCGCCCCAGGCAATCTGTTCTTCGGCGGCGGCGACGCTGAAATCGTCAAGCTGGTCGTAATCGGTTTTGATGCCGAGCGAGGTTTGCAACATCGGGCTGAATGCGAGCATTTCCTCGAACTTGGCATCGAACCATGTGTTGATGCACTCAGTCTGTGTTTCGGCGCATTCGATAGTGGCAACAGGCGTGCTGGCCATATCGCACCCGGTAAGCGCGGCGGATGCGAGCAAAAGCGCGGCAAGTCTTTTCATGATCTGGTGATCCCCAATTCGGTTATACGTCCCGGCGCGGGATCATGGCGATATGCCGCGCAAAAGAAAAGGTTCGGCAAGCGGAGCGTCGAATTGCGGTCGCAATCACCCTACCAGTCGAACACGACTGAGACTGAAGCTTGCGGCCCGATTGGTGTATTTTGAGCGCTTCCGTGTCCCTCCTCGGCAGCCTGCTCAAGCTGGGCATAAGCATGATTGAGGCTATCGGGCACTCGAAGCGTTGCAACTGCTTCTGCCTGCTTTTCATCCGTGTCACCGACGAATGCATTTTCTGGTGCCTTGGCGTTCTGGCCTGCAGCATGGCCCATGGCGGAAAGCATGGCGTCGTCTGGCGAGATGCGGAAGTGCGGCAGGATTGCCGTGGTGACGGCCTGTGGCAAACATGCATAGTTCACGAACAAGCCATTCGGATCGCCCCGCTCTACCAGAGCCGCCCTGCAAATATGCTCTGTGACCCAGGCTGGATAAGCGTCGCGCTCTACCTGATCGCCGCCCAAAACGCCCAGCGAGTCGAGCGGGTGGAATCCTTGCTGCACATGCAGCCCGGGCAATCTGCGCTGCGAGACAAGGACTTCTGCGGGGTCGCGATAGAGGAAGACCCACGGCGTTTGTGGGAACAGGCGCCGGAGCATCGGCAGTGCAAGGCTATGCAACGGATCGACCTTGATGAAGCCGCGGCGATTTGTGCCTTCGCGGTAGCGCAGAAGCGCTGCCGCAGCGGCGTTAACCAAGTATTCCGGTACGGCACCTGCAGACGCTAACTGTACGACATTGTCGAAGAACGGCGCTTCGGACACCACGACATGATGCGGTGAGGCCGCGAGCATTTGCGATACCAGCGTCGAACCGCAGCGCGACATGTGAAAGATCAGTCCATCAGGCGGTGGTGCTGAAGCGAAGCGGTCCAGCGCGGCGAGCGGAGTGGCGCAGCGCAATAATGCATTGACCGGCAGCAGGTCGGCGCGTTCTGTCGAGCGATAATAGAACGGTTCTTGCAGCCCATCCATCCCCAGCCAAAGCCATTCGATCGCCAGTTCGCCGCGCAGTAGAATGACGCCGACAGGTAAGAAATCAGCGGGCGGTATGTCCTGCAGGACAAGATCGGGAAGCGGCATACCCGGCTCGCGGATCACGGGCTCCAGTGCGGTGACCAATGTTTCCGGCGAACAGCAATTGTATGTGCCGAGCAGCAAATGCGCAGCAGCGCTTTTGTCTTCGCATGCGCCCAATCGCTGGCGCATCGCCGGATCGCCCATCAGGCTCTCGCGCAATTCTGACAGCATCTCCTGTTGCACCGCTACACCTCCTTTTCACAGTCATGGGATGGCTTGTCCGAGCAGGTGAGGCAAATGAAAAGGCCCGGCAGGATCGCTCCTGCCGGGCCTCTTGTAAGCGTAAGGTTGCGGGGGGGGCTTAGAAGCCCATGCCGCCGCCCATTCCGCCCATTCCGCCCATATCAGGCATGGCAGGCGCGCCGCCCTTGTCGTCAGGCACTTCGCTGATCGCCGCTTCGGTGGTGATCAGCAGGCCAGCGACCGATGCTGCGTCCTGCAGCGCAATACGCACGACCTTGGTCGGGTCGATCACGCCAGCCGCTACGAGGTTTTCGTAAACGTCGGTTGCAGCGTTGAAGCCCTGCGTTTCGTCGCCTTCGCGCAGGAGGTTGCCCGAAACAACGGCACCGTCATGGCCAGCATTGCTGGCAATCTGACGTACCGGAGCGAGGATCGCCTGACGCACGATTTCGATACCGCGGGTCTGGTCATTGTTGTCACCGGCAAGGCCTTCGAGAGCCTTGGTGGCGTAGAGCAATGCCGTACCGCCGCCGGGGACAATGCCTTCTTCAACGGCAGCGCGGGTAGCATGGAGCGCATCGTCGACACGGTCCTTGCGTTCCTTCACTTCCACTTCGGAAGCACCGCCGACCTTGATCACGGCAACGCCGCCAGCAAGCTTGGCAAGACGTTCCTGCAGCTTTTCCTTGTCGTAATCGGACGAAGTCGTCTCGATCTGCGCACGGATCTGCTCGACGCGGGCCTTGATGGCTTCCTGATCGCCCGAACCATCAACGATGGTCGTGTTGTCCTTGTCGATGGTGACGCGCTTGGCTTCACCCAGCATCGACAGGCCGACGTTTTCGAGCTTGATGCCGAGGTCTTCGGAAATCATCTCGCCATTGGTCAGGATCGAGATGTCCTGCAGCATCGCTTTGCGACGATCGCCAAAGCCCGGAGCCTTCACGGCTGCAACCTTCAGGCCGCCGCGCAGCTTGTTGACCACGAGGGTCGCCAGCGCTTCGCCTTCGATGTCTTCAGCGATGATGAGCAGCGGACGTCCGGCCTGCACTACGGCTTCCAGCACAGGCAGCATGGCCTGCAAATTGGACAGCTTCTTTTCGTGGATCAGGATGTAGGGATCGTCGAGTTCGACGGTCATCTTTTCCGGATTGGTCACGAAGTACGGGCTGAGATAACCACGGTCGAACTGCATACCTTCAACGGTTTCGAGCTCGAATTCGAGGCCCTTGCTTTCGTCGACGGTGATGACGCCTTCTTTGCCGACCTTTTCCATGGCTTCGGCGATCTTCTCGCCGACTTCCTTGTCGCCATTGGCCGAGATGATGCCGACCTGGGCGATTTCATCCGAACCGGACACGTCCTTCGAACGGCCCTGCAAATCTGCAACAACCTTGCCCACGGCGAGGTCAATGCCGCGCTTGAGGTCCATCGGGTTCATGCCGGCGGCAACTGCGGTCATGCCTTCGCGCACGATCGCCTGAGCGAGCACGGTGGCGGTGGTGGTGCCGTCCCCTGCTGCATCATTGGCCTTGCTGGCGACTTCGCGCAGCATCTGGGCACCCATGTTTTCAAACTTGTCAGCAAGCTCGATATCCTTGGCGACGGTGACGCCATCCTTGGTGATGCGCGGTGCGCCGAAGCTCTTGTCGAGCACGACATTGCGGCCCTTGGGGCCGAGCGTGACTTTCACGGCATTGGCGAGCGTATCTACACCGGCGAGGATGCTTTCGCGGGCCGAGCGGCCGAACTTTACGTCCTTGGCAGCCATAATTGTTTCTCCTGGTAATTCGTTAAGTGTTGGAAGCGTTCAGAGGGTAAGTCGGCTCAGCCGATCACGCCCATAATGTCGCTTTCCTTCATGATCAGCAGGTCTTCGCCGCCGATCTTGACTTCGGTGCCGCCCCATTTGCCGAACAGAACACGGTCACCCGCCTTCACGTCGAGCGGGGTGACGGTGCCGTCGTCGGCCTTGGAGCCATTGCCAACAGCGACGATTTCGCCTTCGCTGGGCTTTTCCTGAGCGCTGTCGGGGATGATAATGCCGCCAGCCGTTTTTTCTTCGGCTTCGATACGGCGGACCAGCACGCGGTCGTGCAGGGGACGGAATGCCATGATTATGACCTCTTCCTGTTAAAGTGACTAAGACATGTTTGGCACTCTCCGACTGAGAGTGCCAGCGAAGCGCAGATGGGACCGCGCCCGGTCAGAGTCAATGGGGAAGAAGACGAAAACTTGGTGCCTTTCGCCAAGGCGTTGTTGGCGTGAGATGGCGATCAATCGCGCGCGGTCAAGCCCAGTTGCTCCCGAGCATTCCAGCGATACAGCAGCAGCACGGCGGCAAAGGTCAGACCGGTCGCAAGGCCAATCCACACACCCGTCCCTGCAAGCGGCGTAAACAGGCCCAATCCTGCCGCGAGGCCAAAGCCCGGCACCCAATAGCTGAAGATCGCGATCCACATCGGAATGCGCGTATCCTGCAAGCCGCGCAAGGCACCTGCTGCGACCGCTTGCACGCCGTCTGACAATTGGAAGGCAGCGCCAATCATCAAAAAGCTGATCGCCGTGCTGACCAATTGCGTGTTCGCCGGGTCAGCCGGATCAATATAGACGGACAGCAGCGCGCTGGGCATCAACACCATTGCACTGGCGGTGAAGACCATAAAGCCGGTGCCCATCGCCACGCTCGTCCACCCGGCGCGGGCCATGCCGACTGCATCGCGCGCGCCATAGAAATAGCCCACGCGAATTGTTGCGGCTTGCCCCACGCCAAATGGCACCTGAAAAGCAAAGGCAGCCAGATTGAGCGCCAGCGTGTGTGCGGCCAGCTCCAGCCCGCCAATGCGGCCCATCAGGAATGCGGCTGCTCCGAACACGCCAGCCTCTGCCACAATGGTGATCGCAATCGGCGTGCCGATGCGGACGATCTCCATGAAACGCGGCCAGTCCGCGCGCCAGAAAAAACCCGTAATGTGATAGCGGTGCAGGCGCGGGTCGAGCCGGATGGCCGCCGCATACATGGCCACGATGGCGAGCGAGGTTATGATCGTGGCGAGTGCTGCTCCCGGCAGACCCATCGCGGGCGCGCCCAGATTGCCGAAAATGAACACCCAATTGGCGAGCGCATTCACCCCGATCCCCACAGCCGTGATGAAGGTGGCGAAGATCGGCCTGCCAAGTGTGGAGACGTAATTGCGCAGCACTCCGGCGATCACCATCGGCGCGGTCGACCACAGCAACACTTCCATATAGGATACAGCGAGTGCGGTGATATGCGGCTCCTGCCCCGTCACCCGCATCAATGGCCCGGCAAGCGCACACAGGCCCATCCCGAATGCCGAGACGATCAGGGACAACCACAATGCCATGCGCATCGAGCGCCGCACCGGGCGGAGCGCTGGGCCGCGCGCGCCCAGCTCTGCCGACATGATTGGCGCGACCGCCCCCGTGAGCGATTGCAGGCTCCACACGATTAATCCAAACAATGCGATGGCAAGCGCCGACGCCGCCAGCTCGTCTGCCCCCAGCCGGGCGATAAACATCACGTCGATCGCATAGGTCAGCATTTGCAATACATTGGCGAGCGCCAGCGGCCCGGCAATGCGGAATGTCTCGCGCGTCTCGGCCTTCCAGCCGGGCGTAGGAGGGTGGGCAATTGGCCGCATCGATATCTCGCTGCGTGCCGGTATGCAGTGCAGCCGGTCTGAATAGGCTCACCCGGTGGTGGTGGAAAGAGCGCGGGGACGATTGCGAGGGTGCTGCGGCGAATGCGCCACAGAGCTTGGGCGCGGCCCGGCCAATGCGTGAGCGATGGCGCGCTCGGCGCTGGACTTGCCGGAGGAGGTGCTTGGCGTCTATCCCGACGTGGTGTGGCGCTTGCGCGGGATTACGCGGAGGTGAGTGGGCGCTGACTATTCAGGTCGGCGGGTCATTCTGCTGGTTGCAGTGGCGGTCCGACTTCCAAGTTCGCCATATCGTATGCGAATACTTCTCCGCTGAGGCTGTCGACTGCGAACCACCCCATCAGGTTGCTGCAAGGTCCTGTGCATGGCTCACCGCCCGCAAGCTTCAAGACATAGAAGCCATCAGCGTCGTAACCGTCTTGGGTGTTATCAGCCAAGGCGCCTTCGCAAAATGCAATGCTCGATACTGGAATTTGGCGAAGCTCTGCCAGCCCACGTTTGGCGGTATCGCAAGCGACAACTTTGGAGACTACAGGTCCGGTTGGGCCTTGCTCTGAAGGTCCGCAACCCAGGATTGTGAATGACAACACAATGCCAAGGAAAATGCGCGCCATCCGAGGCAAGTGGGTTGATCGCTGGTCCATATTCTCGCGCTAGATAGGCCAACGACGCGTAGGAAAGCAAAAGGGCGACATCCTTGCGAATGCCGCCCTCCTATCCGCAGGCGCTTCAAGACACCCACGACATTTGCTTAAAGGCTTGCTTCAGCGAGCCTTAGATTACTTGAGTTCGACCGTACCGCCAGCGGCTTCGATCTTGCCCTTGATTTCTTCGGCTTCTGCCTTGTTCACGCCTTCCTTGACGGGCTTGGGCGCGCCTTCGACGAGGCCCTTGGCTTCGGTCAGGCCGAGACCCGTGATGGCACGGACTTCCTTGATGACCTGGATTTTCTTGCCGCCGTCGCCGGTAAGAATGACGTCAAATTCGTCCTTCTCTTCAACGGCTTCGCCAGCAGCGGCGGGACCGGCAACAGCCACGGCTGCGGCAGCGGAAACGCCCCATTCTTCTTCGAGGGTCTTGGCAAGCTCTGCAGCTTCCATGACAGTCAGTTTGCTAAGTTCTTCTACAAGCTTGGCGATATCGGCCATGATGCTTTACTCCAAATTGGTCGGGACAAATGCGTCCCATGATGTTTCGTTTCGTGTTCGAAAAAGCGTCTCTTACGCCGCGTCTTTGGCGGCATATGCACCAAATACACGGGCCAGCTTGGCAGCCGGGGCATTGACAACCTGGGCGATTTTCGTCGCCGGGGCGTTGACAAGACCAACGATCGTGCCGCGCAGTTCGTCGAGGCTGGGCAGTGCGGCCAAAGACCTCACACCAGCTTCGTCGAGCACCTGCGTGCCCATTGAGCCACCGACGATTTCCAGCTTGTCGTTCTTCTTTGCGAATTCGACAGCTGCCTTGGCGGCCGCAACCGGGTCTGCTGACCAGGCGAGGCCGACGGGACCGGTGAGGTATTCCTCGATGCCGGTGTAATCGGTGTCTTTCAGGGCGAGCTTGGCGAGACGGTTCTTCGCGACCTTATAAGTTGCATCTGCTTCACGCATCTTTCCGCGCAGTTCGGTGGACTGGTCCACCGTCAGGCCGAGGTTGCGGGTGACAACCACCACGCCAACATCGTTGAAAGCTGCATTGAGCTGGGCAACCGCATCGGTTTTTTGCGAACGATCCATGCCGTACTCCTTCACTATGGCCGGAAACGCTTTGGGCGTGACCGACCGGCTCAAAACCACCACACCGCTCATGCGACATGGCTTAGGTCCGTTGATGGGGAAGGAGGTGCGCGAAAGATCACGCGGTTGGCGCGACCAATCGGAAGCGCTAAGAATCTCTGTCCCCGTCTAGGCTGGAAATTAAGGCCGGCAAATTCCGGTCACCAACTGTCTCGGACGGATGACCACTTAAGAGCGGTCGGGGCGGGCAAATAGCTGCCACGCCCCGAGAGTCAAGTTATTCCGCTGTTCCTTGTCCGTATCCCAGCAGATCACCCGGCTGGCATTCCAGCTCCCGGCAGATCGCCTCCAGCGTGGAGAAACGGATGGCCTTGGCTTTGCCGGTCTTGAGGATCGACAGATTGGCGAGAGTGAGGCCGACACGTTCTGCCAGCTCCGTCAAAGTCATGCGGCGTTCGTGCAGCAGATCATCCAATTTCACCACGATATTGGTTCCTTCTGTCTCGGTTTCGGATTTGGGAGGCATCAGACGGTCCCTTCGAGATCATCGCGCATCGCAGCGCCATGCTTGAACACGCGGGCAAGGATGAACAGCACTATGGCCATAAGAACGCCGGTGAGCGAAAATTCAAAGTCGACGGTCAAATCTTCAGCAGGCACATATTGAGCGAGATATGCGACCAAAGCTGCGATCGGGAATGTCGCAATCTGAAATCCAAGGGCAATCCAGCCCATTCGTCCTAGGCGGTCTGCATTTTCGCCGGTGAACGGGTCATCTTCCCTGACAGTGTCAATGATCCTGCCCAGCAACTGGAAGAAATGAAAGGCGGCGCTGGTGACAGCTGCTGCAAGCAGCAACATGACAATAGAGGCTGTCATGGCCATACCCACATCGTCGCCTCCAGCCTCGGCAACGGCCTGGGCGAAATCGGTCTGGTTGAACAGCAAGACCGGGATAAGCACGACGAACAACAGGGTTACCAACGCAGTCATGATTTGCAGTATGGTGGTCATGATCTTGCCCGCTGCCAACAGCGGGTCTTTGGGTTTGAGTGACATGGATCAGTTCCTCTTCCGGATCGTTATCAGGCCAAAACGGCGGCGACTGCGATGCTTGCCTGCGGCTGCGAAGGCACCTGCGTGATGGCAGTCAGGCTGGTGGTAGTAATGATGATGGCCACGAAGGCGGCGAGAGTGTTGGAAGTGAAACGGGTCATTTATCGATCTCCTTGGTGTGACTTATTGAAAATCGATATGGCCGAGTCGATTCTTATTGTCAATCAATAATATTGAAAAACAATATGCGACTTATCGTTTTGCGAGGTTTCTGAGGTGAGGGAGGGTGACAAGGGTTACACAATGTCACGCGGCTCTGTTGGGCATTTTAAGGGCAACCTCACGTGGTTTCCGGTCTTGGCGCCTTACTCCCATTGACCCCCCGCCGCGCTCTCCCTATATGCCCTCCCTAGCCGAAGAGCTTCGAGCAAGGTGTGCCTTACGCGGGGGCATGACCCAGGAAGGAAGTTTCGGCGTTCCGTGAGACGATATTGATTAGGCTGCGAGGGCGGTTTCCCACGGGATTCGCCTCAATCGCGGCCTTTTGCGCGTCTCACATACTCCCGCCCGACACATATTCCTGATGCCGGCGCGAATCGCGTCGGTGCGACACGCGAAGAAGAGGCATCGGCCCTATTATGGCGACGAAAGCGAAAGCTCCCGAGCAGACCGGCAGCAAGTCCAAGCGCATCCGCAAGATTTTTGGTGACATCCACGAAGCCGTGCAGATGCCCAATCTGATTGAGGTTCAGCGCGAAAGCTATGAGCAGTTCCTGCGCTCGGACCCCAGCATCGACTATGTCTCCGGCCTCGAAAAGACGCTCCGCAGCGTCTTCCCGATCCGCGATTTTGCCGGGACCGCCGAACTCGATTTCGTGAATTACGAGCTTGAGCCGCCGAAATATGACACCACCGAATGCCGCCAGCGCGGCATTACCTATGCCGCTCCGATGAAGGTGACGCTGCGCCTCATCGTGTTCGAAGTGGATCAGGAAACTGAAACCCGCTCCGTGCTCGATATCAAGGAGCAGGACGTTTACATGGGCGACATGCCCCTGATGACGGGCAACGGCACTTTCATCATCAACGGCACGGAACGTGTGATCGTGTCGCAAATGCACCGTTCGCCCGGTGTGTTGTTTGATCATGACCGTGGCAAAACCCACTCCAGCGGCAAATTCCTGTTTGCTGCGCGCGTCATTCCTTACCGTGGTTCGTGGCTCGATTTCGAATTCGATGCCAAGGACGTTGTCAACGTGCGTATCGACCGCAAGCGCAAGCTGCCGGTCACCGCACTGCTGTATGCGCTGGGTCTGGATAGCGAAGGCATTCTCGATCACTTCTATGACATGGTCACCTGGAAGCGTTCGTCAAAGAAGGCTGGCGAAGGCTGGCAGATTCCGTTCGTTGCTGACCAGTGGCGCGGCGCCAAGCCCGCGTTTGCGCTGGTCGATGCCAAGACGGGTGAGGAAGTGTTCCCCGCCAATCAGAAGGTCTCTCCGCGCGCAGCCAACAAGGCTGAAAAGGATGGCCTCGAGACGCTGCTGATCCCGACCGAGGAAATCTTCGGCCGGTATTCCAGTGTCGATCTGATCGACGAGAAGACCGGCCGCATCTACATCGAAGCCGGTGAAGAAGTGTCGCCCGAAAATCTCGAGAAGCTCGATGCCGCCGGTATCGACCAGCTCGTGCTGCTTGACGTCGACCATGTCACCACCGGCCCGTGGATGCGCAACACCATGGAAGTCGACAAGGCTGAAAACCGCGAGGAAGGCCTGGAAGCGATCTACAAGGTCATGCGTCCGGGTGAACCGCCGACCAAGGAAACTGCCGAAGCGCTGTTCGAAGGCCTGTTCTTCGATGGTGAGCGGTACGACCTGTCCGCCGTTGGCCGGGTGAAGCTGAACATGCGCCTTGGCCTCGATGCCGAAGACACCGTCACCACGCTGCGCAAGGAAGACATCCTTGCTGTGGTGAAGGAACTTGTCGATCTGAAGGACGGCAAGGGCGATGTTGATGACATCGATAACCTTGGCAATCGCCGTGTGCGTTCTGTGGGTGAGCTGCTGGAAAACCAGTACCGCGTCGGCCTGCTGCGCATGGAACGCGCCGTTAAGGAGCGGATGAGCAGCGTGGACGTGTCCACCGTGATGCCCAACGATCTGATCAACGCCAAGCCAGCTGTTGCTGCGGTGCGCGAATTCTTCGGCTCTTCGCAGCTGTCGCAGTTCATGGATCAGACCAACCCGCTGTCCGAAGTCACCCATAAGCGCCGCGTGTCTGCACTCGGCCCGGGCGGTTTGACGCGTGAGCGCGCTGGCTTTGAAGTCCGCGACGTTCACCCGACGCACTATGGCCGGATCTGCCCGATTGAAACGCCAGAAGGCCCGAACATCGGCCTGATCAACTCGCTCAGCACCTTTGCGCGGGTCAACAAATACGGCTTCATCGAAACGCCCTATCGCGCGGTGAAGGACGGCAAGGTCTCGACCGAAGTGAACTACCTCTCCGCGATGGAAGAGCAGAAGCACACGGTTGCACAGGCCTCGGCTGAAACCGACAAGGACGGCAAGTTCGTGGAAGAGCTCGTCTCGGCCCGCCAGAGCGGCGAGTTTGTGATGAGCCCGAACGATCAGGTCACGCTGATGGACGTTTCGCCCAAGCAGCTCGTCTCGGTCGCTGCATCGCTTATTCCGTTCCTGGAAAACGATGACGCCAACCGCGCGCTGATGGGATCAAACATGCAGCGTCAGGCTGTGCCGCTCGTACAGGCCGAAGCGCCTTGGGTTGGTACCGGCATGGAAGAAACCGTGGCGCGCGATTCTGGCGCTGCAATCGGTGCAACGCGCGGCGGTGTGGTCGATCAGGTCGACGCGACCCGTATCGTGATCCGCGCCTCGGGCGAGGTGGACACCACCAACCCCGGCGTGGACATCTACTCGCTGCAGAAGTTCCAGCGCTCCAACCAGAACACCTGCGTCAACCAGCGTCCGCTGGTGAAGGTGGGTGATACGATTGCGCAGGGTGACATCATTGCCGATGGCCCCTCGACCGATCTCGGCGAGCTGGCGCTGGGCCGTAACAGCCTCGTCGCCTTCATGCCGTGGAATGGCTACAATTACGAGGATAGCATCCTCATTTCCGAGCGTATCGTGAAGGATGACGTCTTCACCTCGATCCACATCGAGGAATTCGAAGTCATGGCGCGCGACACCAAGCTTGGGCCGGAAGACATCACTCGCGACATTCCCAATGTTGGCGAGGAGGCGCTGCGGAACCTCGACGAAGCGGGCATTGTCTACATCGGTGCCGAAGTGCATCCGGGCGACATTCTGGCGGGCAAGATCACGCCCAAGGGTGAAAGCCCGATGACGCCGGAAGAAAAGCTGCTGCGCGCCATCTTCGGCGAAAAGGCCAGCGACGTGCGCGACACCTCGCTCCGCCTGCCGCCGGGCGTTGCCGGTACGGTGGTCGAAGTTCGCGTCTTCAACCGCCATGGTATCGAGATCGACGATCGTACCCGCGCCATCCAGAACGAGGAAATCGAACGCCTCAAGAAGGACAGCGAAGACGAACGCGCCATCCTCAACCGTGCGACCTACAACCGTCTGCGCGAAATGCTCGATGGTCAGACCGCTTCTGCCGCGCCCAAGGGCGTCAAGAAGGGCACCAAGATCGACGGCGAAGTGCTGGACGGTGTCGATAAGCACGAATGGTTCAAATTCGCCGTCGCCGACGACAACATGCAGGCCCAGCTCGAAGCTGTGAAGGGTCAGTATGATGAGGCGATGAAGGCGATCAAGGACAAGTTCGACGATCGTAAGGAAAAGCTTGAGCGCGGCGATGAGCTGGCTCCGGGCGTGCTCAAGATGGTCAAGGTCTTTGTCGCGGTGAAGCGCAAGCTGCAGCCGGGCGACAAGATGGCTGGCCGTCACGGTAACAAGGGTGTGATTTCGCGCATCCTGCCTGAAGAAGACATGCCGTTCCTCGAAGACGGAACGCCGGTCGACATCGTGCTCAACCCGCTGGGCGTGCCTTCGCGCATGAACGTCGGGCAGATCTTCGAAACGCACCTTGGCTTCGCCGCGCGCGGGCTGGGAATGCAGATCGCAGAGCAGCTCGATGAATGGCGTGCAGCCAATCCCGACGCAGCCGAAGACTTCGCCAATGTGAAGCCTCCGGCAGCGGTCGTGGAGAAGCTGAAGGACGTTTACGGCGAGCAGTATCACGGCGACATCGACAGCCGCACGACCGGTGAAGTGGTCGAGCTGGCTGAAAACCTTCGCAATGGCGTTCCAATGGGCACTCCGGTGTTCGACGGCGCGAACGAAGGCGATGTCACCGACATGCTGCTGAAAGCGGGCTATGCCAGCTCCGGCCAGTCCACGCTGTATGATGGGCGCACCGGTGAAGCGTTTGACCGTAAGGTGACGGTGGGCATTATCTACATGCTCAAACTGCACCACCTGGTCGACGACAAGATCCACGCCCGTTCGATCGGCCCGTACAGCCTCGTCACCCAGCAGCCGCTGGGCGGTAAGGCGCAGTTCGGCGGACAGCGCTTCGGCGAAATGGAAGTCTGGGCGCTGCAGGCCTACGGCGCGGCTTACACCTTGCAGGAAATGCTGACGGTGAAATCCGATGACGTGGTCGGCCGCACCAAGGTCTACGAAGCGATCGTCAAGGGTGACGACACCTTCGAAGCAGGCATTCCGGAGAGCTTCAACGTGCTCGTCAAGGAAATGCGCTCGCTGGGCCTCAACGTCGAACTCACCAGCCTCAACGATGGTGAAGAAGACGAAGACGGCTTCGGCCAGATTGCTGCTGAATGACAGGGGCCGGCGGCCTGTAGTGGGCCGCCTCCCCTCTAGCCCCTGTTAAATCCCCTCAAGGGAAGTGAAGACATGAACGAACTGACCAAATTCACCAACCAGCTCTCCAAGCCGGAGACTTTCGACCAGATCCAGATCGGTCTGGCCTCGCCAGAGCGTATCCGCAGCTGGTCTTTCGGCGAAATCAAGAAGCCGGAAACCATCAACTACCGTACGTTCAAGCCCGAGCGTGACGGTCTGTTCTGTGCCCGCATCTTCGGTCCGGTGAAGGATTACGAATGCCTGTGCGGCAAGTACAAGCGCATGAAGTACAAGGGCGTCGTCTGCGAAAAATGCGGCGTTGAAGTCACCGTGACCAAGGTCCGCCGTGAGCGGATGGGCCACATCGAACTGGCCGCCCCGGTTGCGCATATCTGGTTCCTCAAGTCGCTGCCGTCGCGCATCGGCCTGCTGCTCGACATGCAGCTCAAGCAGCTTGAGCGCGTGCTGTATTTCGAAAGCTACATCGTCACCGAGCCGGGCCTGACGCCGCTGGAAAAATTCCAGCTGCTGACCGAGGACGAACTCCTCGATGCGCAGGATGAGCATGGCGAAGACGCCTTCACCGCCAGCATCGGTGCCGAAGCGGTCAAGGTGATGCTGATGGACCTCGACCTGGAACAGGAAAAGGCCGATCTGCTTCACGAGTTGGAGACCACCAAGTCCAAGCTCAAGCCTGCCAAGATCATCAAGCGCCTCAAGGTCGTCGAAAGCTTCATTGATTCGGGCAACCGTCCCGAATGGATGATCCTTGAAGTCGTGCCGGTCATTCCGCCTGAGCTGCGCCCGCTGGTGCCGCTGGATGGTGGCCGTTTTGCAACCTCCGATCTCAACGATCTGTATCGCCGCGTAATCAACCGTAACAATCGCCTGAAGCGTCTGATGGAACTGCGCGCGCCTGACATCATCGTGCGTAACGAAAAGCGCATGTTGCAGGAATCGGTCGATGCTCTGTTCGACAATGGTCGCCGTGGCCGCGTGATCACGGGTGCCAACAAGCGTCCGCTCAAATCGCTGTCCGACATGCTCAAGGGCAAGCAGGGCCGCTTCCGCCAGAACCTTCTGGGTAAGCGCGTCGATTATTCGGGCCGTTCGGTCATCGTGACCGGGCCGGAATTGAAGCTGCACCAGTGCGGTCTGCCCAAGAAGATGGCGCTCGAGCTGTTCAAGCCGTTCATCTACGCCCGCCTTGATGCAAAGGGTCTGTCGATGACCTTGAAGCAGGCGAAGAAGTGGGTCGAAAAAGAGCGCAAGGAAGTGTGGGACATCCTCGATGAGGTGATCCGTGAACACCCCGTCATGCTCAACCGCGCCCCGACGCTTCACCGTCTTGGCATTCAGGCGTTTGAGCCGGTTTTGATCGAAGGCAAGGCAATCCAGCTGCACCCGCTCGTATGTTCGGCCTTCAACGCCGACTTCGATGGTGACCAGATGGCCGTCCACGTGCCGCTTTCGCTGGAAGCCCAGCTGGAAGCCCGCGTGCTGATGATGTCGACCAACAACATCCTCTCGCCCGCCAACGGCAAGCCGATCATCGTGCCTTCGCAGGATATGGTGCTGGGCCTGTACTACCTTTCGATGGACCGCGAAGGCGAGCCGGGCGAAGGCAAGGTGCTGGGCGATATCGATGAGGTGCATCAGGCGCTGCACGTTGGTGCGGTGACCTATCACTCGAAGATCACCACCCGCGTCCCGCAGACTGATGAGAAGGGCAAGCAGTATATGCAGCGCGTGGAAACCACGCCGGGCCGTATGCTGATCGCTGAATGTCTGCCGAAAAATCACAAGGTGCCTTTCGAGGTGGTCAACAAGCTGTTGACCAAGAAGGACATCGAGAACGTGATCGATCAGGTCTATCGTCACACCGGCCAGAAAGACACGGTGCTGTTCGCCGATGCCATCATGACGCTGGGCTTCCGCCACGCGTTCAAGGCCGGCATCAGCTTCGGCAAGGACGACATGATCATTCCCGACACCAAGGACGGCATGATTGATGAAACCAAGGCGCTGGTTGCCGATTACGAGCAGCAGTATCAGGACGGTTTCATCACCCAGCAGGAAAAGTACAACAAGGTGATCGACGCCTGGAGCCGTTGCGGTGACCAGGTTGCGGCCGCCATGATGGACGAGATTAAGGCCACGCCCAAGGACAAGGACGGGCGCGAGGCACAGGTCAACTCGATCTACATGATGAGCCATTCGGGCGCCCGTGGTAGCCCCGCACAGATGAAGCAGCTTGCCGGTATGCGAGGCCTGATGGCCAAGCCGTCGGGCGAGATCATCGAAACCCCGATCATCTCGAACTTCAAGGAAGGTCTGACCGTTCTTGAATACTTCAACTCCACCCACGGTGCCCGTAAGGGTCTGGCCGATACGGCACTGAAGACGGCGAACTCGGGTTACCTGACTCGCCGCCTGGTCGACGTGTCGCAGGATTGCGTGATCGTGCAGGAAAACTGCAAGACCAACAATGCGCTGGAAATGCGGGCCATCGTGCAGGGCGGTAGCGTAATCGCCTCCATTGGTGAGCGTATTTTGGGCCGAACACTGGCCGAAGACATCGTGAATGCCTCTACTGACGAAGTGATCGTCAAGGCCGGCACTCTGGTGGATGAGCCCATGGTGGTGCTTATTGAGGAGGCCGAAACACAGGTCGCCAAGATTCGCTCGCCGCTGGTTTGCGAAGCTGAGCAGGGCGTTTGCGCGACCTGTTATGGCCGTGATCTTGCGCGCGGTACGCCGGTCAACATTGGTGAAGCTGTCGGCGTTATCGCTGCGCAGTCGATCGGTGAGCCGGGTACACAGCTAACGATGCGGACGTTCCACATCGGCGGCGCGGCGCAGGTCAATGAAACCAGCCACCTTGAATCCATCTCGGACGGTAAGGTCGTGTTCCGCGACATGCCGACCATCACGGATAAGAAGGGCCGCCGCCTGTCACTCGCCCGCAACGGCGAAATGGTAGTGGTCGATGCGGAGGGCCGCGAACGCGCGATCCACCGCGTACCTTACGGTACCGTGCTGATGTTCGAAGATGGCGCCAAGGTGAAGGAAGGCGACCGGTTGGCTGAATGGGATCCGTTCACCCTGCCGATCATCACTGAACAGGCTGGTGTCGTGCGCTATCAGGATCTTGTCGAAGGCAAGACCCTGGAAGAGCGGGTCGATGATGCCACCGGTATCGCACAGCGTGTGGTCACCGAACTGCGCACCACAGGCCGCGCCAGCAAGGAAGATCTGCGTCCGCGCCTTACTCTGCTGAGCGAGGAAGATGCAGCTGGCAAGGGCAAGGCCAAGAAGGACGAGGAAACCGAAGCACAGCGTTACATGCTGGCTCCGGGCACCACGCTCTCGGTCGAGGATGGTCAGGAAGTACAGGCAGGTGACATTCTTGCCCGTGCGTCCCGCGAAGCTTCCAAAACGCGCGACATCACCGGCGGTCTGCCGCGTGTTGCCGAGCTGTTTGAAGCGCGCATTCCCAAGGACGCAGCGGTTATCGCCAAGATCAGTGGCCGGATGGAATTCATCCGCGACTACAAGGCGAAGCGCAAGATCGCGATTGTTCCTGAGGAAGGTGATGCAGTCGAATATTTGGTCCCCAAGACCAAGGTGATCGACGTGCAGGAAGGCGATTTCGTCAAGAAGGGCGACACGCTCATCTCCGGCTCGCCCAACCCGCATGACATTCTTGAAGTTCTGGGGATCGAGGCCTTGGCCGAATATCTCTGCACCGAAATTCAGGAAGTGTACCGACTGCAGGGTGTGCGGATCAACGACAAGCACATCGAGACGATTGTTCGTCAGATGCTGCAGAAAGTTGAGATCACCGATGGCGGCGATACCACGCTGCTGCCGGGTGAACATGTCGACTATGAAGAAATGAACGAGGCCAACGGCAAGCTGACGCGCAGCAAGAAGCCTGCCACCGGCAAGCCGATCCTGCTGGGCATTACCAAGGCCAGCCTGCAGACGCGTTCGTTTATCTCTGCCGCCTCCTTCCAGGAAACCACGCGCGTGCTGACGCAGGCCGCGGTTGAAGGGAAGAAGGACACGCTGGTCGGTCTCAAGGAGAACGTCATCGTGGGCCGTCTCATCCCGGCTGGTACCGGTGCTGGCATGAACCGTATGCGGGTGACGGCTTCGTCACGCGATGCGGCGATCCGCGCGCAGTACAAGAAGCAGCAGGATGCGCTGGAGGCTGAAAACGCCGCAGCCGCTGAAGCTGCCGAAGCTGCCGCTGCTGACGTGGACGATGTTGCACCAGACGCACCTTCCAGTGAGGAAGCCATGGCAGCCGCCATGGGCGCCGCTCCGGCTCCGGCGGCTGAGGAAGCGCCTGCAGAGGAAGCCAAGCCTGAAGAGAGCGGCGAAGAGTAAGCCTTACTCGCTAACGCGCAAGAAAAGGCCCCGTCGGAGCGATCCGGCGGGGCCTTTTTC
>Ga0209121_10000704_pt1 | contig 35342 bp, 36 predicted proteins | sample Cruoilmetagenom3_FD_187292 | JGI IMG/M metagenome (GOLD analysis project Ga0209121, IMG submission 187292) | Oil polluted marine microbial communities from Coal Oil Point, Santa Barbara, California, USA - Sample 3 (SPAdes) (version 2) | ecosystem: Environmental > Aquatic > Marine > Oil seeps ... | reverse complement strand
AACTGGCTGGCTTTCTCATCTTGGTAACTCCTCACGCTAAGTCAGTATCATTACTAACCATACCATGAGTGTTACCTATGTATCTCAGCCTCCGCACTATGTGCTTATGAAATATGTTTCTCCTGGCTGCGTCAGGGCTTAGCTGAATTTGAAGTCTATGCTGGCTCTTCCCGTCATCTCCTCGATTTCGATGATACCGATGTAAACATTTGTATTTCTGATTCGCTCCTCGGGTAGTTCTTGTCCCATGAGGAGTTGAAAGCATTTCTCCTTGGTCTCAAAGTCGTCCCTCAGGGCAACGTGGCCGTAGCACATGACGCTGGCCCAGCCCTGCAGCCATTCATCAACTTCAAAGCAAACTCTATTGTTTTTCCTGATAAAGTCTACCTTTTTTCCCTCCTTTTCCGAGTGGAAGTAAATCTTCCCTTCGTCGCATTTGTATGCTACTGGAACCACGTAAGGCTCGTCTTCGACGCAAAGCCCTAACCTGCCGTGCGAATGTTCCTTGAGAAAGCGTTCCATTTCGTCCTGAGTCAGTTCCCTCCATTGCCTGTGTGCGGCTCTTGCCATACTCTTGCCTCCAGTTTCGGTTTTGTTCTCAGTATAGCTGAAATGTCCCTGCTCTGCTATCTGTGCTCTATTCTGAATTGGGTATTTTGTTTATCCTGAAGCCTCATTGGGGAGGAAGCCTGCTGTTTGGCCGGGAACAAAATATGTTATAAATAGGCCCAGGCGATTTTGGAACGTCAGACCAGATGGAAGAGCTAAGGGTAAGATTCCCCTGTGGTGAGCTTTCTCTTGAGGGGATAGCGGGTATCCCAGAGGGCTCGGGGCCTTTTCCCGCAGTGATAATTTGCCATCCCCATCCACTTCTCGGCGGCAGCATGGATAACAATGTGGTTAGCAGCCTTTTTGAATTCATAAGTCGGGCGTGGCTCATTCCATTTAAGTTTAACTTCCGTGGTGTGGGCCGGAGTGAGGGGGAGTTTGGTGAGGGGATAGGGGAGCAAGATGATGTAGCTGCAGCTATTTCATTTGTAAGCTCGGTGAAGGAGGTGGATTCAGGGAGAGTGGGGCTTGTGGGCTATTCGGCAGGTGCTGGCTTTAGCCTCCCTGTGGGCTATAAGGATGAAAGAATCAAGGCTCTGGCAGTGGTTTCTCCCCCGCTTTCCATGTTCGATTTCGGATTTCTCAAGGACTGTTTCAAGCCCAAGCTGCTCCTCTCGGGAAGTAGAGATGATTTCACTCCACCCCACCAGTTCTTGGAGTTTTGCCAGGCTGTTCCCGAGCCCAGGGAATACGAGCTTATTGAGGGAGCAGACCACTTCTGGTGGGGGTATGAGTTTGAAGTCGGTGTTAAGGTCAGTGCCTTCCTTAGCAGAGTTATGAAATAAGTTTTAAAATAACCTTGCGGGAAATTTATGAAGGAGCTTAGAAGATGAAAACGGCTATCCTGTATCGTGAGGAATTGAAGGAATATGACTTTGGCCTGGGGCATCCCTTCGCGGGTGACAGGTTTAAAGTGTTCATGGACTTTTTCCGGGAGCACCTGAGCCAGGATGATTTCCAGGTTGTGGAGCCTCAATATGCTACGGACGATGATTTGTTGTTAGTTCATTCCAGGGAGTATGTTAATTTTGTGGAGAGTTTTTATCGGACTGCGGCTCTGGGATTGGGCTGGCATTCTTCTGGGTTATATATTAGCGGCGATAATATTCCCGGACCAGGAGCGGGGAAGCTTAATGAGGCAGCGAGGCTGGTTGCGGGCTCTTCGAAGTTAGCTGGCGAGCTTTCCTGGGAGGGGAAATTTGACCAGGCTATTGCTATTGGGGGTGGTTTACATCATGCTACCTCGAGCTTTGGGGAGGGATTTTGTATCTACAACGATGTCGCCATATGCGCCAAAAACCTTAAGCAGAACCATGGACTTGAGAGGATTTTGATATTGGATACGGATGCCCATGGCGGAAACGGCACTGCCAAGATTTTCTATCAGGATAGCAATGTGTTATTTATCGACTTACACCAGGACCCCAGGACCATATATCCTGGGATCGGTTTTGCTCATGAAATAGGCTCGGGTGCTGGAGAAGGCTACACTGTAAATGTGCCTATGCCTTTATATGCCGGCTACGATTCCTATCAACTTGTGTTCGATGAAATTGTTTTCCCTCTGGCTGAGGAATTCAAGCCGCAGATTATCATAAGGAACGGGGGCTCCGATCCACACTTTGCCGATGAACTGACGCAACTGGGGCTGACTTTGGAAGGCTTTCGCATGATAGGCCAGAGGGTCAGAGAGCTGGCTAAATTATGTGGCGGCAAGTCCGTAGACCTGATTGCCTCAGGCTATAACCTGAAGGTATTGCCCCTGGCCTGGCTTTCTTTGATTTGCGGGCTGACTGGCAAGGAAGTTCAGCTTGAGGAACCCTTCCCGGTTCCAGAGAGACTTAAGAAAGACCAGGCGTTGGCGGAAACCGGGGAGGTCATGAAAGAAATTAAGGAATGCCTGAAGAGTCATTGGAAGTGCTTTGAGAATGCTTCATAAAGGGACGTAACAAGCGCTTTTCCCGGTGTGTGAGGTAACTGAGGAGGGCATCCCCAGAGGGATGCCCTCCTCTTGTTGCAAGTCAGGGGGTTGGGTCGTAGTAGGTAACTAACAGTTTGGGACGCTGGCTAGCATCGCTCCAATCAGAGGTGTAGAAAAGCTTAACGGTGTCTGCCGTACCATCACCGGCGTACTTCAGCGCTATGCCATTATTGGATATGCTGCCATCCATCCAGCCCTTGGCCAGGTCGGCAATATACCAGTACTGCCAAGAGGGTGTTGCAGAACCAGACACATTGCGGATATATTCCGGTGTTGTGGCGAACTCAGGCTGGTTATTCCAGGTTACGCCGCCTTCCGTCCAGGGTTCCTCCACTCTGTAAGCACCTATAGGCGCTGCCGGTGCACCCCAGCTCGCAATGTAAAGTCCCACACGGGCATTGGTCAGCACGACATCATCGGGGATGGAACTGAGGTCGAACTCGAGGTATCCTCTGAAGATGTCCGTCGACGTCTTACCCAGAAATATGACAGTATCGGTTGCGTTGTTCATAGTTGGGTCGCCATCCCATACTCCAGTATCTTTACCATCAGCGGCGTCAGGCTGTATGGTGGCTGTCTCTTCTGGAGCATAGGTGAGAGACCAATTGATATAAGTGGTCTCATTGGCATTGACCGTTACCGTCCCCTCTCGATATTTGTAGTGAGATAAGACCAGCTTGATGGTGTGGCTGCCGGGGTCTAAGTTGGTTATGACGTAGGGGGCTATATTTCCTGTATCCACCCCGTCAAGGTAAACTGCTGCTTCGGGAGGGCTGGAGTTGATGTCGATAGAGCCGAATTTCACCTCGACCACCACAGTACAACTATCTGTGGCTGTTCCTCCTTTGTTGTCGTTGACAGTCACGTTGATGTTGTAGCTTCCCTCGGCTGCTGGTGCTATCCAGGTGACGGTGTTGCCTGTCCCTGAAATAGCCCCACCGGTACTTGCCCAGCCGTAGGTGAGGGTATCGTTATTGGGGTCAGTGGCAAGGCAGGTTACGGTAACACTCTCCTCAGGCGCTACGTTGGTGGCGCTGGGGGTGAGGCTGGTGATCTCAGGTGGGCTGTTGAACATGGTACACGCAGGGCACATGGTCACAGCGAGAATAAGCAGGCCTACAACCATCCATTGAATCCCTGTAAATTTCCACATTGTTCCGTACCTCCTTTATTTAGTATGTCCGGCTAAATCGCAGCTTATCTGACTTCTCGACTTCACTCATACTATAGCTACATTGCTCCTCTACCGCTGTAAGTAAGGAGGGCATCCCAGTGGGATACCCTCCCTCTTGCTGTGAGTTACGATGTTGGGTCGTAGTAATTAACTAATAGTTTGGGTCGCTGGTCAGCAGTGCTCCAGTCGGAAGAATAGAAACGCTTCCAGGCCTCTGCAGTGCTCTCATCGGTATCCTTCAGCATTATTCCGTAGTTGTGTATACTGCCATCCCACCAACCCTTGACCAGGTCGCTAATATACCAGTACAGGAAAGAGTTTGTTGGAGAAGCAGGCACGTTGCGGGTATATTCCGGCGTTGTGGCAAATTCGGGCTGGTTGTTCCAGGTAACGCTGCCTTCACTCCAGGGTTCCTCAACTCTATAAACCCCGATGGGCGCTGCCAGTGGAGCATCGGAGCCCCAGTAATATAGTTCCACGCGGGCACTGGTCACCACGGCATCATCGGGTATGTCACTGAGGTCGAACTTGAGGTATGCTCTACAAGTGTCTGCTGTCCCTCGACCAGCAGTTATCCAGTCGCGGTTTGGGAAGTTATAATCTGGGTAGTACTTACTTACGCTGGTATCTTTACCCTCAGCGGCGTCAGGCTGTATGGTGGCTGTCTCCTCTGGAGCATAGGTGAGAGACCAATTGATATAAGTGGTCTCATTGGCATTGACCGTTACTGTTCCCTCTCGATATTTGTAGTGAGACAAGACCAGCTTGATGGTGTAGCTACCGGGGTCTATGCCGGTTATGACGTAGGGGGTTATATTTCCTATATCTTCTCCATCAAGGTAAACTGCTGCTCCGGAAGGGCTGGACTTTATGTCGATGGAGCCGAATTTCACCTCGACGGTGACAGCACAACTATCTGTGGCAGTTCCACCCTTGCCATCGCTGACGGTCACGCTGATGGTATAGCTCCCCTCGGCTGCCGGCGCTATCCAGGTAACCGTGCCGCCTGTCCCCGAAATAGTCCCACCGGTGGCTGTCCACGCATAGGTGAGGGTGTCGTCATCCGGATCATTGGCAACGCAAGTTATAGTGCAACTCTCGCTGGGTGCCACGCTTGTAGCACTGGGGGTGAGGCTGGTGATTTCAGGTGGGCTGTTGATTACCTGAATAGAGACGCTGTCGCTGACTGTTCCACCCTTGCCATCGCTGACGGTCACGCTGATGGTGTAGCTCCCCTCGGTCGTCGGCGCTGTCCAGGTAACCGTGCCGCCTGTCCCCGAAATAGCCCCACCGGTGGCTGTCCACTCGAAAGTGAGGGTGTCGCCGTCCGGGTCATTGGCATCACAGGTTATAGTGCAACTTCCCCCACGTGCCACGCTTGTAGCACTGGGGGTGAGGCTGGTGATCTCCGGCGGATGGTTGAATAGGGCACAAGCAGGGGACATAGTCACAGCGAGAATAAGCAGGCCCACAACCATCCATTTAATCCCTTTAGATTCCCACATAGTTTTATACCTCCTTTATTGGGATAGGCGGAACTAAATCATGCTTAGCTAGCTCCCCAGCTATACCTCTGCTGGGACTATATTTCTCCCCCACCGCTGCTTGGCGATAGCTGACACGCTCAAGTCAAGGTAAAAGTCTATCTAAATTCCGAATATCTAATGTTATCAGGATCCAGCTTTGCGATAATTCGCAGATCTTCCTCACTGGGCATCTCAGTTGTGGGCACGTCGGGAGGTATGTCGATATCAAACCCGGTATTTTCGCGAATCATATCAGCGGTCACACCGGGGTGGAGTGACTCGACTTTTATAGCCTTAGTCTTCTCATCAAACCCGTAGACAGCCAGGTTTGTTACAATCTTTAACGTGCATGACCAGGCACCCGCCTTTTCCCTGCTGTCGCCTCCTTCCGAATATCCCACTCCTGTTACAAAGTCTACCTTCTCTATAAAGGACCTCTTGTTCTGTCTTGCCATCCAGATGACAGTCTTAGGCATGAGTGCTGTCATGTAAGCGGTTGCTGCCCCCCCGGGGAGCCTGATTTTGGGCTTGGCATATTCGCCTATGACGCTGAGGTTGGTGTTGCCGTATTTATCAACTTGAGCGCCGCCCAGGAACATTACGTCCAGTTCTTTTCTCTGGCAGAGGTCGAATATGTCACCAAGCTCTGAGAATGCTATGGCCCCAGCAGATAATCTGGGGTCGGCTGAAGAGATTGTCAGTCTAATCTTGTCGAGGTCGGGATCCAGTCCCTCAGCAACACAGAGGAACACTGCATCAGGTGCATGTGTGAGCTTTGCTAGAGATATGGCCATGATTGGCAGTGGGGATGCCAAGCCATGTAATGCTACGTCCCCGTCCTTTATTTCTTTGGACATAGCCTTGATCATGATCTCTGGAATTAATGTAGCTTTAGCTTCAGCCATTTGTATCACCTCACCTTTCCATAAACATATTTATCGAGATGTTCCTGGAATTTATCTTCTCTAGCTGCTTGGATATATTCTCTTATGTAGTCGTAGTCTGTGTTGTACAGCCCATAGCATGAGGTGGGATAAGCGCCATTAGGCAGATGCACCACTGCCTCAACATAAGGATATGGCAGGGTGGTCTTGTAGGGTTCGAGTCTCATCATCTCATGGTCAACAATCTCCTCTACGGATACTATCACCTTCTTGGCTGCTCTCATCTTCCAGGTATCTTCAAACCTGCCACCCCATATCTGAACATTGCCATAAACATCCGCTCGCTGTGCATGTATCAACGCTACATCGGGTTCGATGGCTTGCACAGCTACTATGTCTTTACCAGAATAGGGGTCCTTAATGATCTTATAGATGCCCTTCTCCATGCCAATCTTAAGCAGGTCAGTGCCAAAAATACCCTGGACTGGAATGAAGGGGATTCCTATGGATCCAGCACGGAATCCACTGACTATCGGGCCTCAGGTGTCCTCTATTATCTCTATGCTTCCTGACTCCGCCGCCTTTCTGAAATTCAAGGCAAATCCCAGTATTTCAAATCCAAGCATGGCATACCGAACGCTTTTTACCACGCCTGCCCCGATAAGCAGGTCAAAACCTATAGCGGGTTCTCTATCCACAAGCCTGAGGTCTTTCTTGCCTTGTCTGATGGTCTCTCTGATCAGTTCCATTGGGACTCTGTGAAAACAGACTCCCCCGGTGGTCACTAAATCACCGTCTTGGATCAGTCCGACTGCCTCCTCTTTGGATATCAGCTTCTGTTTCAAACGCTACCTCCTTTCAGTAGAGCTTGTTTCTTAATCCAAGTTCTATTTTACTCCTTACCCCGAATACTAGTAAAGATGTTATCATCTGTTATTCGGGCGATTTTTGTATATGCCGCAAGTGCTCTTTGTGTGCTAAGTATTGCTGAGGGTGAAGACTTAAGATGAGAAATGAAAAAGCTTATTGAAGGGACAAGTAAGCTAGGTATAGAGCTTAATACCACTCAAGTGGAGCAGTTTGAGCTTTACTATCATGAGCTAATGGAGTGGAACAAAAAGTTCAACCTTACTGCCATAACGGATTATGAACAAGTGCAGACGGAGCATTTTATTGATTCCATAACTGTGACTTTAGCTTTGACACGGGAGGAAATGAGCAAGCCAGACTTTAATATACTTGATATAGGCACAGGTGCTGGTTTTCCCGGTGTGCCGCTGAAAATTCTACTTGGTAAGCCAAGCTTGGTGCTTCTTGATTCCACAGCCAAGAAGGCGGTTTTTCTTCGCCATATTATCCAGGAATTGGGGCTGAATGATGTGGAGGTGCTTGTTGGCAGGGCTGAAGAGATAGCCCATTTGCCATTATATCGTGAGCAATTCGATTTAGTCGTCTCCCGCGCTGTAGCTTCGTTGCCCACGCTGGTTGAATTGGCTTTGCCCTTTTGCCAGATTGGTGGGAAGTTTGTAGCTCAGAAGAAAGGGGAAATCAGACTGGAGCTGAGTAAGGCCGGCAAAGCGATCGATGTTTTAGGAGGCAAGCTGGAAAAAGTGAAGAAAATAGAGCTGGAAGGACTTCTGGACGAGCGTTATTTGCTAATAATTGGTAAGATATATCCCACGGCAGAAAAGTATCCGCGTCGTCTTGGCGTACCAAAGCGACGTCCAATTTAGGATGAGGGTGACTCTTGCCTTCCCCACCCTGTATCTGGCGAGGGACGCGAGGGAGAAATGGAAAAGGAGACCCTCGTCCTCCCAACCCCTTATCTGGCGAGGGACGCGAGGGAGAAATGAAAAAGGAGACCCTCGTCCCCCCACCGCTTATCTGGCGAGGGACGCGAGGGAGAGGAGGTGAATAGAAATGTGGCGCAAAAGGGCCTGGAGATTCTACCTTGGTTTTCCACCTTTCGGTTTTTACTTCCATGGGTTGAAGCCTTTTCCCGGTAAGGAAGAATTCCTTGAGATGCTTGAGGAGTATAAGAAAGACCTGGAGGAGGAATTGAGGGAGGTGGAGAAGGAGATTGAGGAAGTGAGGAAAGGATCTTAACCTTTTGATTTTCCCCTATGCTTGTCTTATAATTTGAAACTATGGAAAAGGGTACTTGGAAGGTTAAAACTGGGTTGGCTCAGATGTTGAAGGGTGGCGTAATTATGGATGTTGTCACCCCGGAGCAGGCTAAGATTGCTGAGGAGGCGGGTGCCTGCGCTGTTATGGCATTGGAGCGAGTGCCGGCGGATATTCGTGCCAATGGTGGCGTGGCTCGCATGGCTGACCCAAGCATAATAGTGGCCATAAGGGAAATGGTAAGCATCCCGGTAATGGCAAAATGTCGTATTGGACACTTTGTTGAAGCTCAGGTGCTGGAGTCATTAGGTGTTGACTTCATTGATGAATCTGAGGTGCTTACTCCGGCAGATGAAAGCCATCACGTTTGGAAACATGATTTTAAGGTGCCTTTTGTCTGTGGCTGCCGTGACTTAGGCGAGGCATTGCGCCGCATTGCCGAGGGAGCAGCAATGATCAGGACAAAGGGCGAAGCCGGGACGGGCAATATCGTTGAGGCTGTGCGGCACATGCGAGCAGTCCAGGGCGGGATTCGCAGACTTCAAGCTTTGCCTGTGGAGGAACTGGTGGCTGAGGCAAAAAACCTTGGTGCTCCTCTGGAATTGGTGATGGAGGTGCATAACACGGGGAAGCTACCCGTGGTAAATTTTGCTGCCGGGGGTGTGGCTACTCCGGCCGATGCTGCCTTAATGATGCAACTAGGTGCTGAAGGTGTCTTTGTGGGCTCAGGTATTTTTAAGTCAAGTGACCCTCCAGCTAGGGCAAAAGCTGTTGTTGAAGCTACTACCCACTATCAAGACCCTGCCATTATCGCCGAGGTTTCTAAGGGCTTAGGGATTGCTATGCCTGGCCTGGACATAAAAGCTATACCAGAGCAAGAATTGTTGGCTACCAGGGGATGGTAGCCCAAAACAGGTATACTTACTGAATGCGAAGGATAGTTTCTGACGAGTTAAACGCATTACTTGATATTCTGCCACCCCATATCCAGAAGCCGCTTCGCCATCAAGCTGACCGTAGTGAATTGTTAGAGGTAGTTTTGGATTTGGGGCGCCTTCCCGAAGCCCGCTTTCCCCATCGAGAGCTGGTCATTGACTCCAAAGAGGTAGGTCAGTCTGACATTGACTATGTGGTATCCCGCGTTGGCGAGTTCACCGGAGACAATCGTGCTGGGATTGAGCGTACTCTCCACCGCATCTCAGCCATACGTAATAGGAATGGGTACATAATCGGCTTGACTTGCCGTGTGGGCAGGGCTGTCTTTGGCACTATAAAGATGATTGAAGATCTTATTGAATCAGGCAATAACGTTTTGCTCTTGGGGCGACCGGGTATAGGCAAAACAACTATGTTGCGGGAGGTAGCCCGGGTGCTTGCAGATGACCTCAAAAAGCGTGTTATCGTAATTGATACCTCCAATGAGATTGCTGGAGATGGTGACATCCCTCATCCTGCTATCGGACATGCGCGACGAATGCAGGTAGCTACTCCCTCCAGACAGCATGCAGTGATGATTGAAGCAGTGGAAAATCACATGCCCGAGGTCATTATTATCGACGAAATAGGCACTGAACTTGAAGCCCAAGCATCTCGGACTATTGCTGAGCGTGGGGTGCAATTGGTGGGCACGGCACACGGGAACACTCTGGAGAATTTAATAATGAATCCCACCCTGGCTGACCTTGTTGGCGGTATTCAGACGGTCACTTTGGGTGATGAAGAGGCAAGGCGGCGCCACACACAAAAATCCATTCAGGAACGCAAGGCGCCACCTACCTTTGATGTGGTGGTCGAAATTGTGGACTATTATAAAGTGACTGTCCATCCCAGTGTGGTTGATGCTGTTGATGCTATCCTGCATCAGCACTCCACCCAGGCCGAGCTTCGCTGGATGGATGAGGAAGGGAATGTGAAGAGAGAGGCGATAACAGCACCTTCTATGCTAGAAAGCAACCAAAAAGTAGGGAGCAAGCGGAAGGAAGAAAAACAATTACGACTTTATCTCTTTGGCACCAACCGCTCCCGTCTGGAGCTGGTCGCTAAAGAAAGGCAAAAGGAGTTGAGATTTGCCGCTGACCTAAAACAAGCTGACCTTTTCCTCACAACGTGGAGTTTTTACCGCCGCAAGTCACAGAGGATAAGAGATGCTGAAGCATTGGGCATTCCAATCTATGTTCTTAAGAGTAATAATATTGCCCAAATGAGGCGGTGCCTGGATACTGTTTATCCTGTTGACACTCAATCCACGTATGTTCATCATCTGCAAGAACTCCTGGCCAAGCATCATAGCCACGGTTCCCATGGCCTAGATATAGAGCCTAGCAGCAAAAGCAAAATAGCGCCTGGTAAGGCAAAACAAACGTGAGTGAGCAATCAAGCCTAACACAAGCTAGGTCGCTTTCTCTCCTCAATCTTACCGTTACCCCCCTTTGCTTTATTGATACACATTTACTCATCCCTATAATAGCTCTCTACGCCTCAAACCTTGGCGCAGGCGTGGGGATGATAGGTTTAATCGTGGGGTTATACTCCATAACTAATATACCAGCGAACATAGTCTTTGGTCGGATAATCGATAAGCGGGGCTTTAAGCGACCATTGATTATCGGGCTACTGGGCGATGCCATATGTATGTTCTGCTACTCCATATGCAGATTGCCTGTTCATTTAGCTGTCCTACGCAGCTTTCATGGGATGACGGGCGGTTTAGCTGGCCCTGCCACCATGTCTACTGCTGCTCAAAATGCTGCCGAAGGTCAAAGAGGCAGGAAGATGGGGCTTTATGGTATGTCGCTAGCCATAGCTACATTAGTGGGTTATGGATTAAGCGGGATTTTGGCTTCACATCTAGGCTATAAATCTGTTTTCTATTTTGGAGCGGTGGTATTGCTCGTTGGGATGCTGCTAGCTTTTGCCATGCCGCAGGACAAGGTTGTTGGCAAACCGGAAGTGGAAATCTCCGCTAGAGAGCAGCTTAAGAAAATAAGCGGGCTTTTTCACAGAAAAGGCCTGAGTGTCTCATATAGTTCCATATTCGCTCTATACTTTGCCTTTGGTGGCGTAGTTACATTGCTCCCTCTCTATGTCAAGGGTTTGAGTATGGAAGCTTTCCATGTAGGAATGTTGCTCACCATCTTTGTTGCCATGTTTATTCTATTTCAATTCCCAAGTGGTGCGATGTCAGATAGAGTGGGACGCTGGATACCAACTATTACCGGGCTTTCTTTTTGCATAATTTCTCTAGCAATATTGCCTGAGTTTGGGACTTTCACCATGCTCGCTGTTATTATGGCATTATACGGGGTAGGCTATGCCTTGGTATTCCCCTCCATATCCGCCTTAGTGGCTGATTATACCCTCCCCGAGGAGCGAGGAATGGCCACAGGCATCTTTCATGCGCTGCTCACCGCTGGTGTTGCTATAGGAGCACCTGTTATGGGTTGGGTTGCCGGGCTGGTAAGTACCGAGCTGGGCTTAGCCCTCAGCTCTGTTGTGGCAGCTTTGGTTCTTGTTATAATTCTGGTAATATTTGGGCGACATCGCACACAGGAAGTTTGAGCTTGTTTATCGCATTTGAAGGTGGTGAAGGTTGCGGCAAAAGCACCCAGGCCAAAGCTCTATTGAGGAAGTTGCAGCGACAGGGTGTCCCTGCCATATTAACCCATGAGCCTGGAGGCACTGCATTAGGTAACGAGATAAGGAAGGCCCTTAAGAAAAAACGGGCGTTCTCCTTTACACCCGAAGCTGAATTATTTTTGTTTGTTGCGTGCCGGGCGCAATTACTGACTGAAGTGATTCACCCTGCCTTACAACAGGGCAAGATAGTTATCTGCGACCGCTTCAGCCACTCTACCCTGGCGTATCAAGGCTATGGGAGAGGACTCGATTTAGATGCTGTGGAGACGGTCAATGATCTGGCAACGCAAAACCTCAAACCGGATATTGTTATTCTGTTAGACTTGCCGTCTGAAGAGGGATTGTCACGAAAGCGGGGTAATAAAGACCCCTTTGAGTTAGAGGAACCTCCGTTTCACCACAGGGTTAGGGAAGGATATCGCAAGATGGCGGCAGCCGAGCCCGGCCGTTGGTTGGTGATAGATGCTTCTCTGTCTAAAACAAAGATTGCCCAAATTGTCTGGGAAAAAGTGAGCCAGCTACTGTCTTCCCCCTATTAGCTATGAGGAGTGTAAGCGGTTGCGAGGCGTAGCCGAAGCAAACTCGGAGCGGAATTCCTCGCTTACCCTCGGAATAAGCTCCCCCCAACCTCGCTACACTCTATCTTGTGCGATATACTTATAAGTATCTATAAGAAGCCGTTTAGAATGTAGTTGCCCAATTTATTGGGCAATAAAAGCCTGATAAATCAGGCAACTACAAAAATTCGAAGGACTAAAATTGAACAAGAAATCAAAATTAAACAGTCTCAATATGACTAAAGGTAAAGTAGCAGTGGCACTAAGTGGAGGGGTAGATTCTTCTGTGGCTGCTTTATTGCTCAAAGAAGCTGGTTATGAAGTTAGGGGCGTGTATGCGCGTTTGTGGAACTCCCCAAGTTCAGACCAACAGGGACAGCAAGCTGAGAATATTTGCCATCTTCTGAACATTCCCTTCCACATAATAGATTTGCAACAAGAATTTGGTCATTACGTAGTTGACTACTTCTGCCAGGAATATACACAAGGGCGAACTCCTAACCCCTGCATTGCCTGTAATCAGCATATAAAGTTTGGCTTTCTGTTAGGCAAGGCTCTTTCTTTAGGAACTGATTACCTGGCTACAGGACATTATGCCAGGGTTGAGCATTCAGACAATGGCTACCACTTACTAAAAGCGGGGGACATAAACAAAGACCAATCTTACTTCCTTTACACTTTAACCCAGGAAAAACTCAAGCGCATATGTTTTCCCTTAGGTGGATATACCAAAGCTGAAGTTAAGCAGAGAGCGGCGCAGGAAGGATTACCTGTGATAATTGAGCCCAGTCAAGATATCTGCTTTGTTTCTCAGAAGAATTACCGAGCTTTTCTCCGTCAGCGCTTTTTGACTCAGTCTGGGGACATTGTAGACACTCGAGGAAGGACATTGGGACATCATCAGGGGATAGCCTTCTACACTATTGGTCAAAGGCATGGCTTGGGCTTGGCCTCAGGCAAGCCTCTCTATGTTGTAAGGATAGAGCCTGAGCATAATAGGATTGTTCTTGGTGAGGAAAAAGAGCTTTATAGCCGGGGAGCTACTGTCACAACTCTGAACTGGGTATCGGGTGAACTGCCATCCCAGCCGATTACCGTGACTGCCAGGATACGCTATAAATCAGGAGATGCGGCGGCTACACTTTGCCAGCGAGACGAAGCAAGCTTCGATGCCTGCTTTACACAGCCGCAACGGGCGGTCACCCCAGGACAGGCTATAGTGTTCTATAAAGGTAAAGAGGTGCTAGGCGGTGGCATCATAGAAAGCTCACAACCAATAGCTTTGGATATGCCAGGGGAGGAATATGTCGCTGTTACCCAACCTTGATGAGGAAAATAGGCTTAGACTTAAGGGCTATGAATTTATTGCTGGTATTGACGAAGTTGGGCGGGGAGCCCTTGCCGGGCCAGTAGTTGCCAGCGCTGTTATCTTGCCTTGCTCCAGTTATCCCTCGTGGTTTAGTCTGATTCGGGATAGCAAGGAGTTAAGTCCGAGGAAGCGTGAATATCTTTCCGGTTTAATTAAACAGGAGTCCCTGGCTGTAGGTATCGGCATTGTTCCATCGCAGGTAATCGATGCCATAAATATCCTTGAGGCAACTAAGCTAGCTATGAGGCAGGCTGTGGAAAAATTCTCCTTCGAGCCGCAGTTTCTCCTTATTGATAGGCTAAATTTGCCCCAGTGCCCTATTGCTCAAAAGGGGATAACCAGAGGTGATAAGTCATGCCTTTCCATTGCCTGTGCCTCCATCATAGCCAAGGTCACCAGAGATCATATTATGGAGGAGCTTGATAAGCTCTATCCTGGCTATGGGTTAGCCAGGCACAAAGGCTACGGGACACGGAGGCATATTTCTCGTCTGCAACAATTAGGACCTTCACCAATTCACCGTATGTCCTTTGCCCCTGTCAGGAATGTCGTCGTGAACTGCGTTTCCTCTCCCTTCAGGGGAGGGGATTACAAGGGTGACCCTCGTCCACCCCACTCTTTATCTGGCGAGGGACGTGAGGGTGAATCAAATGAACCGTCAAGAAGTCGGTAAGATAGGTGAGAAATTAGCCCAGAAATTTCTCAAGAAGAGGGGATACCGGATTTGTGAGACGAATTTTCGCTGCCGTGGGGGGGAGATTGATATTATTGCCCAGCAAAAAGACTGCCTTGTCTTTGTTGAGGTTCGCACCAAGAGCAATTTGGACTTTGGCACCCCGGAGGAATCGATAACACGAAACAAAAAAGAGAAACTAATCACTTCAGCTTTAACTTACATTAATACTCACCAGAATCTGCCTGCCTTGTGGCGTATAGACGTCGTAGCTATAGAACTGGACCAGAAGGGCAAAGCTAAACGCATCGAGTTGATTGAAAGCGCTGTTGACCAGTATTCCTAGCCTGCCGCTTTGATTTGGAGCATGTACTTCGTGACTAAAGGAGCTTGCTGAAAGCAAAAGAGTATAATACATTGTTTGTTGAAGACAGGCACAATGGAAAGGAGCTTGAGGTATGGCTGAGGGCGGAGAGATTTGCGGGATATGTAAGAAAGCCAGGGCTGTAGTCAGATGTCCAGGCTGTGGGGTGCCGCTGTGTAACGATTGTGCTTGTTTCGATCTATTCGATTCTGGCTGTGGGACCGTTATACCTGTCTATTACTGTTCATCCTGTGTGCGTGACCCCACGGCAAACCCTAACGCTATATTCTGGCAACTGAAGGACGATGATAGCTCAGTTTAAAAATTTGTTCAGCCCTATCAAGGTGGGGGAAGTAGGGCTCAAAAACAGGATTGTAATGTTGGCGGTAACCACGGGATATGTGGAAGCTGACAACGTGGTGGGCGAGCGTCTTATCAGCTTTTTTAGCGAAAGAGCTAAGGGTGGTGCTGGGCTTATTATTGTGCCCTTTACCCCCATTGATATCGCATCTCCTATGCAACCGGGCTTATACCATGACCGTTTTCTCCCCGGTGCACAGAGCTTAGTTGAGGCAGTCCACGCTCATGGGGCGAAAGTAGCTGCTCAATTGTTAGCACAGTATCACTGGGTGACTAAGGAAGGTGGTCCTGCTGAGTTGGTAGCTCCTTCACTGGTGCTCAATAGAATAGTTGGTGCCACTCCCAGGGCTTTAACCGTCGAGGAAATTCATCGTCTTATAGAGGAATTTGGAAAAGCAGCCCGAAGGGCACGGGATGCTGGTTTCGATGCCATCGAATTGCCTTTAGGAATAGGGTATCTATTGAGTCGCTTCTTGTCTCCCTGCACTAACCAACGCAGTGACGAATATGGTGGCAATTTAGAAAATAGGATGCGCCTTCCTCTGGAAATTATCGAGAAAATAAAGGAAAAAGTGGGGAAAGATTATACTATCATCTGCCGCCTCTCCGTTGAGGAGTTCATGGATGGAGGACATACCATTGAGGATTCCCGAAGGGTGGCCTCTGCCCTTGAAGAGGCGGGTATTCATGCCTTGGATATCCAAGCGGGCTGGCATGAGTGTCCTGTGCCTCTGGTGCAGATGTCGGTGTCCAGGGGGGCTTTTGTCTATCTTGCTGAGGAGATTAAGAAGGTAGTCCCTATGCCGGTAATCGCTGCTTACCGAATTAATGCTCCCGTTTTAGCAGAGCTGGTCCTATCTCAGGGCAAAGCTGACCTTATAGGCATGGGTCGGGCCTTGATTGCTGACCCTGAGTTTCCTAATAAAGCTGAAGAGGGGCGAGTTGACGAAATCCGTCCCTGTATCGCCTGTTCCCGCTGCCTCGAGGAGGTCTTGCCAGCATATAAGAGTTGGGGAAAGCCTGTGTCTGTATCCTGTACAGTGAATCCACAAGTGGGAAAAGAGATGGAATATGTCATAAAATCTGTAGCTAAGGCTAAAAGGGTGTTCGTCGTTGGTGGTGGTCCTGCAGGTATGGAGGCAGCTAGGGTAGCGGCATTAAGGGGTCACAAGGTTACCTTGTATGAAAAGCAAGATAGACTTGGTGGGGAACTTCTGGTCTCCTGTTTGCCCCCGTATAAGGACGAGATTAGCTATTTAACCCAGAATTTAGTTACTCAGGTATATAAGGCAGGGGTGGTAGTCAGGCTCAATACCGAGGTCCGTGCTAAGCTTATCGAGCAAGAGAAGCCAGATGCTGTGGTCCTGGCTGTAGGGGCTACTCCAATTATTCCTGACATACCTGGAGTAGGAGGCGACAATGTGGTCACGGCGATACAGGTTTTGACGGAAAGCGAGGAGGTAGATGAGGAGGTTATTATTATTGGAGGTGGCATGGTTGGTTGTGAGACAGCAGAGTTCCTGGCCTGCAGAGAAAGGAAAGTAACCATTGTGGAGATGTTGCCCCGGATAGGGAACGATTTGGGAGCTACCTATAGACCTTTCGTTATGAAGAGGCTGAGAGAGCTTGGCATCAGAATGGAGGCGGGGTTTAAGGTGGAGGAAATAACTGATAAAGGGGCTAAGGGAAATCGTGACGGGGTCTCTGAATTCTTCGCTGGAGATACTGTAGTTCTTGCTGCAGGCTTTAAATCGAATAAAGACCTTGCTGAGGAACTGGGAGGCAAGGATGCGTCTCTATATTTGGTTGGAGATTGTGTCGAGCCTCGCATGATAAAGGAAGCCATGGAAGAAGGATTTCGTGTGGGGATGGAGCTCTAACTTTGAATTACGTTTGTATGCATGTAAGGCTCTAGCACTTCGGGCAGCAATACTGTGCCATCAGCTTGCTGATAATTTTCTAGCATGGCGATAAGGAGCCGGGGCAAGGCGACACCTGAGCCATTAAGCGTGTGAACGAAGCTTGGCCTAGCACCGGGCTCAGGGCGATAGCGGATATTGGCTCGCCTTGCCTGGAAGTCGCTGCAGTTGCTGCAGGAGCTGACTTCGAGCCATTCGGCACAACCTGGAGCCCATATCTCAATGTCGTAGGTCTTACAAGATGCAAAGCCGAGGTCTCCGGTACACAGTTGTACCACGCGGTAGGGTATGTCTAACTTGCGGCATACATCCTCGGCATTGTCCACTAGCTTTTCCAATTCTTCGTTAGAGGTTTCGGATTCCGTGAGTTTATAAAGCTCTACCTTGTCAAATTGGTGTCCTCTCTTGATGCCTCGGGTATCTTTACCTGCGGCCATCTTCTCTCGACGAAAGCAAGCACTGTAGGCGACATAATAGAGGGGTAAGCTTTTGGCATCCAGTATCTCGTCACGGTGCAAGTTAGTCAGGGGAACTTCTGCTGTAGGTATAAACCAAAAGTCGTCCTCATCATCATGATAGAGGTTATCGCTGAACTTAGGCAGGTTGCCCGAACCCACCATGCATTCTCGCTTTACCATAAAAGGAGGATAGATTTCTTTGAAGGCATGCTCGTTTACATGAAGGTCAAGCATAAAGGATATTAGTGCCCTCTGAAGGTGGGCTCCCAATCCCTTCAGGACGTAGAACCGAGTTCCTGAGAGCTTTACACCCTCGTCAAAGTCTATTATGTCCAGTCTTTCACCTAGTTCCCAGTGAGGTAGCGGCTTGAAGGAGAATTTTCTGGGCTCCCCCCAGGTGCGCACTATGACGTTGTCGCGCTCATCTTTTCCTAGTGGTACGCTGGGATGGGGGATGTTTGGCAGCTCTAGTAGTAAAGAATCCAGCTTGGTTTTAGCTTGCTTGGTCTCTTGCTGCAAAGCGGATATCTGGTCTCCCAACTCACGCATCTCAGCAATAAGTTGAGGCGGCTTGTCTTTGCTTCTCCCCAGTTGTTTGCTCGTCTCATTGTGTTTGGCGCGGAGTTCCTCTACCTGGTTAAGTAAACGGCGATAGCGCCCATCGCTCTCAAGGATGTCGTCCACAGCGAAGCTGCCGCCTCTTTTTTCTAATTCCTGTCGAACGAACTCAGTATTTTCACGAATAAGCCTAACATCAAGCATTTTCTTACCTCGTCCTTAATTGAGGGAAAAGTATAACCTCCCGGAGGGAGTTTTGGCTAGTAAGCAGCATTATTAGGCGGTCGATTCCTATCCCCAAACCGCCAGTAGGTGGCATACCATATTCTAGAGCTTGAAGGAAATCTTCGTCAGCGATTTCAACTTCCTCATCTCCAATTCGTTCCTTTAATTGTCGGCGAAAACGCTCTCTTTGCTCTACGGGGTCGTTGAGTTCAGTGAAGGCATTGGCGATCTCTACACCGTTGATAAATGCCTCAAAACGTTCTACCAGGTGTTCAGCGCCTGGCTTTCTCTTGGCCAGCGGTGACATTTCAGTGGGGTAATCAAGGAGGAAGGTTGGTTGGATGAGCTTTGGCTCCACAAAAGTAGAAATTAGCGTGTCAATGACCTTGCCCCTCGACGGTTTATCGCCAAGTTCCAGTACTTTCCCTCCAAATGCTGCCCCTGCCAGTTTTGCTGCTGCTTTCAGAAGCGACTCAGCATCGGGATATTGTTCAAAGTCAATGCCAGGTTTGTCTCCCTGCCTTGTCGCCTTCTCTATCGCTTCCCTTAGAGTGACTCGCTGCCAGCGCGGAGAGAGATTGATCTTGTTACCCGCAAATTCAATCTCAGTTGTGCCTAGCACCTCCTGGGCAATCTGGGAAGTCATCCCCTCAACTAAATTCATCATATCATTATAGTCACTATAAGCTTGGTAGCACTCGAGTAAAGTAAATTCCGGGTTATGCTTGATAGAAATGCCTTCGTTGCGGAAGACACGGCCTATTTCATAGACTTTATCGAAGCCACCTATTACCAGTCTCTTAAGGTGGAGTTCCAGGGCAATACGCAGGTAAGAATCTTCATCGAGAGCAAGATGATGAGTAATAAAGGGACGTGCTAATGCGCCGCCAGCCTGCGCTTGGAGCACAGGTGTTTCCACCTCTATAAACCCTTGCTTGTTTAGAAAGTCTCTTATAGCGGTGATAAGTCGGCTACGCAGAACGAAAATGGTTTTTGTCTCTTCGTTGGCAATAAGGTCGAGATACCTCTGGCGATAGCGTTTTTCCACATCAACCAAGCCATGCCATTTCTCCGGCAGTGGCTGGAGGGCTTTGCATAACATGGTGAAATCGGACACCTGGAGGGTGATTTCCCCCGTTTTGGTTCGAAAAAGTCTACCTTCTGCCCCAATAATGTCGCCAATGTCAACTTCTTTGAGCAAATCGTATTTCTCCTGCCCAAGGACGTGGTAACGAAAGCAGAACTGTAGCTTACCTGAGCCATCGCGAATATCAAGGAAAGCCATCTTGCCCATTTTACGCTTGGCCGTAACGCGGCCAGCAAGCTGTATAGCTTGAGAAAACTCTCCTTGCTGCTCAAAGAGAGCTGCTGCTTCCTTGATAGTGTGGCTGGGATGGTAGGAGTTGGGATAAGGATTTATGCCCTGAGCACGAATCCTGTTCAGGCTATCTAAGCGTTGCCCGGTTATGCGTTCTAGTCTTGTAGTCACAGATTAAGTCCCAGGATTTCTTTAGCTTCGTCAGCCAAATGTTCTGGCACCAATATTTTTACCTCACCCAGCCCGTCTGCAGTCACTCCAAAGACCACACTGGCACTATCGTAGCTTAAAAGGGCGGGGATGCCTTCGCTCTCCAATCGTCCCTTAATTATTTGCGCCTCCATCTGTCTGGCAATGCAGATGGTAACCAGTTGTTCTTTTGCAGACATAAGAGTTGAGGTGATATTCTACCAGAAAGCTGTACTGTCTCCAACCTTTCAAAATCAAGCCCTTGACCCCCCCCGTTCTACGATATAAAATCTGCTTTGCCATCTGAGAGGCATTATCTAAATCAAAATACTAAAGGAGGGAAGGTGATTTGAATGCGCTTGGAAGACATCTGTTACTAGAGTTAAAAGAATGTAATGAGGAGGTGCTAAATGACTTAGATTTTCTTAGAGATTGTCTTAATGAAGCTGCTATTAAGTGTGGAGCTACTGTGGTCGGCGAATCCTTTTATCATTTCTCCCCTTACGGAGTGAGCGGAGTAGTCAATATTGCTGAATCACATATTTCCATACATACCTGGCCAGAGTATGGGTATGCTGCCGTAGATGTTTTTACCTGTGGGGATGATGTAGAGCCAGAAAAGGCTTCTGTGCTGATAGCAGAAAGGCTGGAAGCTAAGAACCGCTCCTCAATTGAGTTACGAAGAGGAATCGTAGAGGATAGCCGGGTTAGGTGTGTAAAATGAAAGATAGCGACCCTGATAAACGCAAGTGGTTTCATGACTATATTAGCCCTGACCTTACTCAATTGCATAGTATTGAGAGGGTGGTATATTCAGGGAGAAGTGAGTTTCAATCTATAGAGATTATTGATACTGGCAGCTTCGGTGTATGCCTTGTCCTCGATGGTAAGATTCAATCCAGTGAGAGGGATGAATTTATTTACCACGAGGCTCTAGTGCATCCGGTTATGCTTACTCACCCTAATCCAAGGAATATATTCATCGCTGGGGGAGGTGAAGGCGCAACTTTAAGGGAAGTTTTAGCGCATAAGTCGGTGGGAAAAGCAGTCATGGTAGATATTGATGAGAAGGTGATAGATGTTTGTCGCCGATTCTTGCCCTTCTTCCACCAAAACTCCTTCGACGATGCCCGAGCAGTACTTCACTTTGCTGATGCCAGAAAATACTTAGAACAAAGCAATGAGAAGTTTGATGTCATCATTATCGACCTAGCTGACCCGTTGGCAGATGGCCCAGCCCGCTTGCTATATACTCAAGAATTCTACCAATTGGCTAAACAGAGGCTTCATGCTAATGGCATCATGTCTGTTCAAGCTGAGTCTGCTGGTTTGGCTGATGTACAGAACTTCACTGCTATTGTTCACACCTTAGGAACTGTTTTCTCCATAGTTTGTCCCTATCAAGCTCATATACCCGCTTTCACTGACCTGTGGGGATTTGCTGCTGTATCTCAAAGCCTTAACCCTACTGAACTGACAGCCGGGGAAGTTGATACCAGAATCTCATCGAGAATAGCAAAAGAGCTAAAATCCTACGATGGACTCACCCACTGTGCCATGTTTACCATTCCTAAACATATCCGCCAGCAGCTAACTGCGGCTAAAAGACTCATCACCGATAAAGACCTCATCGTTACCTACTGAGCCTCTATTTCTTTAAGAGCTTCATCCTCAGTGCTATAATTACCTGTGAACTTTATGAATGTCCTAGCTGCACTTAATCCTGCCCAGAAACAAGCAGTGGAAGCCATTGATGGTCCTGTGCTCATTTTGGCTGGTCCTGGCAGCGGCAAGACTAGAGTAATCACTCATCGGGTTGCTTATCTCATCAAAGTTTGTGGCATTAGTCCGTATCATATTATGGCAGTTACCTTTACCAATAAAGCTGCCCGAGAAATGAAAGGGAGGTTGGAAGAAGTGCAGGGACAGGCAGTAGAAGCCTTGACCTTAGGCACTTTTCATGCTATCTGTGCTCGAATTCTCCGCCGTGAGGGTAAAGCTATAGGACTCGATTCGAGTTTTGTTATCTATGATCAAGAGGATCAGTTAAATGTAATAAAGCAAACGCTTCAAGAACTGAATCTTGACTCCAAGCAGTATGCCCCTCGTGCTCTACAATCAGCTATTAGCTCTGCTAAAAGCCGTCTTATTACTTCTGAAGAGTATGCCCAGTGGACTAGTAGCTATTTTGAGGAGATAGTTCACAGGGTTTATCAGCGCTACCAACAATTACTCAGCCGGGGACAGGCGGTAGATTTCGATGACTTGTTGATGAGGACAGTGCAGTTGTTCCAGGCTCATCCTGAAATCCTCAGCCGATATCAGTCGCGCTATGTGCATATTTTGGTTGATGAATTTCAGGATACCAACCTTGTCCAGTATTTGCTTATAAAGCAACTAGCAGGAAAATACCATAATATCTGTGTGGTTGGCGATCCCGACCAGTCCATTTATTCCTGGAGATTTGCTGATTTGCGCAACATCTTAAGCTTTGAAAAGGATTATCCCCAGGCCAAGGTGGTATTTTTAGAGCAAAACTACCGGTCCACTAAGACTATCTTAGAGGCGGCCTCGGACATCATCTCAGCAAACACCCAGCGCAAGCCAAAAAGTTTGTGGACAGAGAATGAAACTGGCTCTAAGGTCTCTATGATTGAGAGGTATAACGAGGAAGAAGAAGCTCAATCTGTGGTCAATGAGGTAGAGAAGCTGGTTAGCCAGGAGCAAATATCCCTCAAAGATTGTGCTGTAATGTACCGGGTTAATGCTCAATCGCGAGTATTAGAGGAGACTTTCATGAGGTATGGAGTGCCTTATAGGCTTGTTGGTGGCACTCGCTTTTACCAAAGGAGAGAGGTTAGAGATGTCATCGCTTACTTAAGGCTCATTCACAATCCGCAGGATAACATCAGCTTAACTCGAATCATAAATGTGCCCGGGCGAGGCATTGGGCAGCGCACTTTGAGTCGGCTCCAATCTTGTGCAAAAGCTCGGGATATCTCTTTATATAATGCCTTGAAACATGTGGTGGGGGAGGGGGGTCTTTCTGCGCACATTACTCAAGTCTTGGCTGGATTTGCTGCTTTTATTGATAAACTTATTGCCCAAAGCCATGAGCTAAGTCTTGCTGAGCTACTAGAAGAGATATTGGAGCATACCGGGTATAGAGAATATATTTTAGAAAAGGAGGGTGGGGAGGAAAGGTGGGAGAATATAATGGAGCTAAAAAGTGTTGCTAGAGAATATGACGGGCTCAATCCTGAAGATGCTTTAGATACCTTTTTAGAGAAAGTAAGTCTGGTATCAGATATAGATGAATTAGATGAAAAAGCGGATGCTGTGACTCTAATTACCTTGCATCAGGCTAAAGGATTAGAGTTTCCGGTAGTTTTTATTGTCGGTATGGAAGAAGGGATTCTCCCTCATAGGAAATCCTTTGATGATACCGAGGAGATGGAGGAAGAGCGTCGCCTTTGCTATGTCGGAGTAACAAGAGCTAAGGAGCGAGTTTATCTCCTCCGTAGCTATCGGCGCAGCTTATTTGGCAGTAGCTCAGCAAATCAACCATCTCGCTTTCTCCAGGATATTTCGCCACATTTGGTAACTACTAAAGGGCTGTGGGGAGAAGAAAGGCTTAGTCTACCAACTGCAGTTTATTCTAGACCAGTGGGTCAGCCCGTGAGTATTTTAGATTTGAAAGTGGGTGATCGGGTTCACCATAGTAAATTTGGCGATGGCATAGTAATGAATTGCTGTGCTAATAGAGGTGACCATGAGGCGACCGTGGTCTTTGAAGAGGCAGGAGTTAAGAAGCTTCTGCTCAGTTTGGCAAAATTGGAGAAAATTGAAAAGGGGTCTGATTTTCCTCCCTAGCTCCTTGACGAAATACACGAAAGCGTGTAAAATTGAACTTAGATGCCTATCAAAGTTTTAGCGCCTGAACTAATCTCCAAGATTGCTGCTGGGGAGGTCATTGAGAGGCCAGCCTCAGTGGTAAAGGAGCTAACAGAGAATTCCCTTGATGCTGGAGCTAGCCAAATTAGTGTAGAAGCGCAGGGTGGCGGAATAAGGCTAATTGGAGTAAGTGACAATGGAGCGGGCATTCCGGCATCAGAGGTAGAGCTCGCCTTCCGTAGATATGCTACAAGCAAGATTAGCAATATAAGTGAGTTGGAGAAGATTTCCAGTCTGGGCTTTCGTGGTGAAGCCTTGCCCAGTATTGCCGCTGTGGCTGAAGTGGAAATTTTCACCAAATCATCCTCAGAAGCTATTGGCAGCTATATGCATTTGAGAAAGGGTGATATAGTTCGTAGGGAGAGCGGCGCCAGACCCGAGGGGACTACTGTAACTGTTCATGGTTTATTTCGTTATTTTCCCGCCCGGCTTAAGTTTCTCAAATCGGCGAGTACAGAAAATAGCCATATCGCCAATTTGCTAAGCCAGTATGCGCTGGCTTTCCCTGAAGTTAAGTTCAGCTTGCTCCTGGATAAACATCTCAGCCTGCGCACTACGGGAAACGGCGATCTGCGAGATGTGGTCAACCAAATATATGGTCTAGATGTAGCTCAAGCTATGCTTAAGGTGGAGGCTATGGATGACCTGACTAAGGTCATCGGCCTGGTAAGCCCACCTTCCTTATCTCGCTCCAATCGTAACTACCTCAGCTTATTCGTCAATCGGAGATGGGTACGCAGTCCCTTGCTAATTCGAGCAACCGAGGAAGCCTATCATGGCTTGCTTATGGACGGTAAGCATCCTATAGCTATAATCAATGTTTCCTTGCCAACTCAGGAGCTTGATGTCAATGTCCATCCTACCAAAGCCCAAGTAAAGTTTCACTATGAGCAGGCTGTGTTTGCCAGTGTGGAGAAAGCAATAAAGGGTGCATTGGCCAGGACGCCTCTCGCCAGGTCTAAAGCTGTCCCCTTCTCGGTCAGTTCGTGGCAATGGCAAAGTCCCCAGATGATAAGAGATAATGAGCCCACTTTTATTGCTCCGTTGCCCGCTGTTGGACTACCTGTTTTGCGTGTGCTGGGGCAACTGGCCAGTACTTACATTATTGCTGAAGGGCCCGAAGGGCTTTACCTCATTGACCAGCATGCGGCACATGAGCGCATACTTCATGACAGGATTCTAGCCCAGTGGGCACAAAAGGAAGTTGAAGTTCAAGGGTTACTCCAGCCAATATCCTGTGAGCTTAGCCCGGCGCAGGAAGAAACCTTGAAAGCTAACAAGGATATTTTGACTCAGTTCGGCCTCACTATTGAGCCTTTTGGTCATAGAAGCTACTTAATACGTGCTGTGCCAGCGTTAATAATGAAGGCGAACATTATTGAAGCAATGGGCATGTTGCTTGACAGCCTTGCCGCAAAAGATGACGTAGCTCCCTGGGAGGAGAAGATAGCCCAATCTCTGGCTTGCCACAGTGCTATCAGGGCGGGACAGCAGCTAAGCGACGAGGAAATGAGGGAGTTAATAAGACAATTAGAGCAAGCTCAGCAACCGCGCACCTGTCCTCATGGCAGGCCAACTATGATTCATTTGAGCTCGCATCAACTAGAAAAGGAATTTGGTAGAATAAGTTAGCGATAGCTTGTTATAGCCCTTTGTGTCCATTGCTTGTATAGTATCCTTGAGGAAGGCAAACTTTGATAGACTATATCATTTAGTTAAGGCGCATCCAGGTTATGACAGCGAAAATAATTGATGGTAATAAGTTAGCCAGCGAAATTTATACTGAGCTCTTGGCTGAGATAAAGCTGTTAGAACAAAAGGGGATAACTCCGGGGTTGGGGGTAGTGCTGGTAGGAGAAGACCCGGCTTCTGTATCTTACGTTAAGAGCAAAGCGAAGGCCTGTTCTCAACTGGGCATTTATGAAGAAACGAGGAATTTGCCTGCGGATGCTCCTGAGGAAGAAGTTTTGTGCACTGTCGAGGCCCTTAATAAGGATCAAAAATTTCATGGAATTTTAGTACAATTGCCCTTGCCTGAACATATCTCTGTGGAAAAGGTAACCAACAGAATCTCCCCGGAAAAGGATGTGGATGCTTTTCACCCTATAAATATGGGCAGACTGCTTAAGGGTGAACCTTACTTGTTGCCTTGCACGCCTCACGGCATCCAGCAACTTTTGGTAAGGAGCGGATATGACCCAGAGGGCCAACGTGTGGTTATTTGTGGTCGGAGCGATACCGTAGGCAGGCCTTTGGCACTTATGTTAATGCAAAAGAAAGCAAGGGCTAATGCTACTGTCACTGTGTGCCATACCAGGACGAAGGATCTGGCTTCTATTACCAGGCAAGCCGATATTTTGGTGGCAGCTATGGGTGTTCCTAAGGCAATAACCGCTGAGATGATTAAGCCAGGCGCAGTGGTGGTAGATGTGGGCATTAATCGGGTGGAAGACCCTGGCGCACCCAGGGGCTACCGACTAGTGGGCGATGTTGATTTTGAGGCTGTCAAGGAAAGGGCTGAAGCGATAACGCCGGTTCCTGGCGGGGTGGGACCTATGACGGTGGCCATGCTTTTGTACAACACGGTGACAGCAGCCAAGAAACAAACCTAGCCCTTTACAACGGACATTGCTTCAAATTATAATCCTCCCTAATGCCTTCTTTAGCACCAAATGCTCAAACTGCCGTTATAGATAAGGCATCTCAGTGGCTAATCCATGAAGGGTATCACAGCTATATTGTTGGCGGTTTCATTCGTGACCTGCTCCTAGGAAGAAAAAGCCATGATATCGATGTTGCCGTGGATGGCGATGCTATAAGCATAGCTCGAGCGCTTGCTCAAGCCCTGAAAGCCAGGTTTGTGCTTCTTGATGAGGTAAATGGTATAGCCAGAGTGGTAATAATTGATGAGGGACAGCAATGGTATCTTGATTTCTCCTCTTTTTCTGGCAGCATCGAGTCTGACCTCGCCCGCCGTGATTTCACCATAGATGCCATGGCTGTGGAGCTTGAGCAGTTGAGTGTTATTGCGGGCGCAGTGCAGCAATCTCAATTGAAGCTCATTGATCCCTTCTCGGGGGAGAAGGATTTAAGAAATAGAATAGTGCGTGCTGTAAGAGAGCAAGTTTTTGAGGACGATGCTGTGAGACTGCTGCGTGCCATCCGTCTGGCTGCTGAGCTTGATTTCACTATTGAGCCAGAGACGGAAAATCTGATTCGTCGTTATTCTCAACTTATTACCAGGATTCCTGGGGAGAGAGTTAGGGAGGAACTGCTCCGATTAGTCAGCCTACCTCGAGCTGCTTACCATTTGAGGTATTTAGACCAACTTGGCTTGCTTCTAGTCTTGGTTCCTGAATTAGCCCAGAGCAAAGGAGTAGACCAGCCTACAGTACACTTCTGGGATGTTTTTGACCATTCTGTGGAAACAGTAGCTGCGATAGAATTTCTGATTGGGGAAGGTGAGTGGAAGTATGTAAGCGAAGATTTACTATCTATTGTCCCATGGTCAGACATGATAGTCCAGCACCTGGCGCAGGAAGTCTCCAAGGGCAGCAACCATAGAGTTATGCTCAAATTTGGGGGACTGTTCCATGACATTGCCAAGCCAGGGACGAAGTTCATGGATGAGTCAGGCAGGGCGCATTTCTACGGGCATACTAAGCAAGGAGCAGCTATGACGGCAAGCGTTTTGGAAAGGCTGCGATTCAGCCGTCGGGAAATAAACCTGGTGGAAAGTCTTGTTTACCATCACCTTCGTCCTGTCCAGATGGCGAACAAGGAATTGCCAACGCAGCGAGCAATTTATCGTTACTTCCGTGATACCGGCGATGCTGCAATTGACATTTTATTCCTGGCTCTGGCTGACCACCTGGCGACCTGCGGGCCTCATCTCGATATGGAGGAATGGAAGGAGCGTTGTCAGTTAGTAAACTATATATTAGTGGGGCATGAGAAACAGCAAGCTAAGATTTTGCCTGCGAAACTTATTGATGGATATGACTTGATGAGTGTTTTTGATTTGCCCCCAGGGCAACTTATTGGGGAGCTTCTAGCTAAGGTGCGTGAAGCCCAAGCTAGTGGTGAACTCAGCACTAAGGAAGAAGCCCTGGCTTTGATACAGAGGGAGCTGTCATTGCGAGCACAGCGAAGCAACCTCTCTAAAACAGAGGGCAGTTAATTGAGGAAAAGCAATATTTATCTATTAATCTTTATCCTGGCATTATTTGGCTTTGCTCTATGGTCCATAGTGCCATTGGATAGGAGTGTCTTCGGCAGACATGGCTTAATGCTCGGCCTGGATCTTAAAGGAGGTAGCTATCTGGTGTACCAGGCTGACCTTAGTGAACTTAGGCCCAATGATGACCCACCTCAAATCATGGAAGGAATAAAGAAGGCAATTGAGAGGCGTATCGATATTATGGGTCTTAGCCAGCCGATTGTTCAGGCGCAGGAGCAAGCAGGTGAGTATGGCATTGCTATTCAGCTACCAGGTGCCAGTAAAGAACAAACAGAGGAAGTTAAGAAGAAAATGGTTGCGCTGCTTACCTTTATGGAACAGGATGAAACAGGAAACTGGATCCCCGCCAAAGGGATAGTCAACGGTGAGGAATTGACCCTTACCAGCAGGTATTTCAAGGAAAATACCGAGCTGAATGTGGATCAATTTGGCGCACCATTCCTGATATTTGAGTGGGATGAGGTTGGGCAAGAGCTTTCCGAGCAGATAACCACTCGTCTTTTAGAAAAGCCACTGGGTATCTATCTTGGCAATGATCCGCTTCGCGGCGAAGACGGGCATCCTATCGCCCCTATAGTTCGTAGTGTGATTGTAGAGAAGGGGCAAATCGAAGGTTTGAGTCTGACGGATGCCCAAGAACTCCGTGAGTTGCTAAACGCTGGTCGAATTTCCGTTCCCTTAGGGCACTGGGAGGTGGAAGGCGAATCCAAGGTATTTAAGCCCAATATTCCTTTGTATGAAAGAAACGTAGATGCCACTTTAGGTGCCGATTCTATTAAGAAAAGCATACTGGCTGCCGGGATTGGAGTAGCACTGCTACTGCTATTCATGGTTCTTTACTACCGCTTGCCTGGTGGAATAGCTTGCCTCAGCCTGGGGATTTATGGCACCTTGCTCTTAGCTATCTTTAAACTCTTTGCTATAACTTTGACCCTCCCTGGCATCGCTGCCCTCATTTTATCTTTAGGTATGGCGGTAGATGCCAATGTCCTCATCTTTGAGAGAATGAGGGAGGAGTTACGAGCAGGGCGTACTCCCGGTGCTGCAGTCGAGGCTGGGTTTAGCCGTGCCTGGACAGCTATACGTGATAGCAATATCACCACTTTCATTGCCTGTGCTGTCCTCCTTTGGTTTGGCACTAAACTGGGTGCCTTTATGGTCAGTGGCTTCGCCATAACTCTGTTTATCGGTGTGGCTTTGAGCATGTTCACTGCTATAATCATTACTCGGACCTTCCTTCGCCTCGTCGTGGGCGGCCGACTGGTAATGAAACCTTCAGCCTACGGGGTGAGCCAATGATTGATTTTGTGGGCAAGAAACGCTGGTTTTTCCTGGCCTCAGCCATAGTGCTACTTGTGGGGATAGTATGCCTGTCTGTTTTTGGACTGAAGCCGGGGACCGATTTTATCGGTGGTACGGCTATAACCTTCCATTTCAGCCAACCTGTGGAGCAGGGTGAGCTGCGGCAGGAGATGGCGAACCTGGGCTATGATGATGCCATGATTCAAAATGCCGGCGAAGGTTATTTCATTGTTCACCTAGGACAGATATTATCGGCTGAGGCAGAAGAGCTGGCAGAGGCCCTGGGGGAGGATTTGGGCTGTGAAGCTATGGTGGAGGACTACTATTTGGCCTCGCCAACAGTAGGTATTGAGACAGCACGGAATGCCGGCATTGCCATAGCAGTGGCTGCTGTAGCTATGTTGCTTTACATTGTCTGGGCGTTTCGCCGCATGCCTAAACCCTTTCGCTGGGGTACCTGTGCCATTATTGCCTTAATCCACGATGTGCTGGTAGTGTTAACCATTTTTGCTATCCTGGGTTGGCTAGCTGATATAGAGGTTGATGCTATGTTTATCACCGGCTTGCTTGCGGTTGTGGGCTATAGCATCAATAATACCGTGGTTATTTTCGATCGCATTCGAGAAAATAGGCTTAAAGACCTCAATACCGATTTTGAGGTGACGGTGAACTCCAGCATTGTGGAAACGCTAGGGCGCTCCCTAAATACCAGCCTGACCACTCTTTTCGTTATCCTGGCCCTCTTGCTTTTTGGTGGAGTCACCATCCGCTTTTTTGTCTTAGTGTTGCTTATTGGTGTAATAGCTGGTACCTACAGCTCTCTCTGTATCTCCAGCCAGCTTCTGGTGGTGTGGGAGAAGAGGCAGTGGGGTCAATTATTTTCCTGGCTGCCTTTTGTCAAAAGGCCCGCATAAGGCCAGAGCAACCTTACTTTCTGTCATTCTGAGCCCTATGGGCGAAGGGTCGCTTACATGGACTCTTTCGCTTAAAGTGGTACTTCGGATTGGCTTTGCTACTCTAGATGATGTATTTCCTTTATTTTCTCGATATGTGGGTCAAATCCTTCCTGTTGAGCTGAAATTCTGAGTGAAGCGAAGAGGAGTAAATTTCGAATCCACGACTAGCGAAGATACAGCTAAATGAGTGAGTGAATTGCGGCAAAACAATTTTCTAAACTAGGGTAAGGCGTCTACCTGCTTTATCAGTTTTATGTGCTGCTCTACTGCCTCCCTATCTTCTGGATGTAGTTGGAGTTCAAGCACTCTAGTAAAGTAGGATAATGCATTGGCTGTTGCGGATTCGCGTGATATCGGGCTTTCGCGATAAGAGTCCCGTATGTACTTGGTTCTCTCATAGTCTGGCTGTATTTTATTCTCAAACTCGCGTACCAGGTCCTCCCCTGACCGCCTGAGATCATCGGGAAGGAATGGGTAATTTGATAGTATCTCCTTGATCCTTCTGTATTCCTGTTCTGTAGTTCTTCCGCTTTGCTCTTGGATTCGTACATCCCGAATACCGTAGTAGATTACTCCAAGATTATAAAGTGGTCTTGGGTCATTAGGCTTGAGGGAGCTAGCCTTTCCCAAAACCTCTTTGGCTTTCTCTAATTCACCGCGGGAAAAGTAAGCAGTCCCCAAGATGTAATGATAAATAAACTCCTGTGGTTCTTTACGAACCGCCTCTTCGTAAAGTTCTATGTGTATATCTTCCGAATCGTCTTCCCAAGGAATGTTTTGTGAAGATTCAATAAGACCTTCAATTTTTCTCTCTTCCTCCGGTAAAAGCGCGTCGAGCCTAGGTATCGATTTCCTTCTACCAAAGAATCCCACTATGCCGCGCTCCTTTCTCTCATAGTAGCCAATTCAAATCATGGCTCTCAGACTTGCGCCAATAATATGATAATCGAATTGACCAGAATATGAAAGATGAAACTCCCTAGTCTGACTTCCGTGGGTAAAGCTTCCAAACCTTGTATTGCCCTAGTTTTAGCTCGATGCCCAAATAGATTTCGTGGAATGATATCCGCTCTGGCAATTTTACCTGCCTAATCATTTCCTCAATCTCCTCAATATCGCTCTCATCGTGTAGCGGTGGTATCGTCGAATCCAAGACTAAGATGATAGGGTAGCTAAAGTCGTAGTTTTTTTGGCACTTCTTGGCAATACCATCTTCAACGAACTTCCGCAGGTGCTCTGTGGGGTTAACAATAATATTGCTCTGGAATTTTTTGACTTCGCCTCTGGCTACCTGCCAGTTGCCTTTAGCTTGATGTTCATCGTAATAAACCTCTGTCACCTCTATGCCGATGACTTTGCCTGTGGTTAAGTCCGCATATTCGAAATCGGGGGCAGGTGGCCTTCCTCGCTTTTTAAAAGCAAAGTTAGTTTTTCTTTCCGCGTTATATTTTTGAATAAAGCGCTCCGCTACTGCTTGTTCGTGTTTAGCTTTTAATTCGTCACCTCTTCTCATGGAATGCTGCGGTATTAGCTATCTATTCACCTTACCTTCCCTTTCTCAGGTTACCACTCTAGCTACTTTACAAATTGCACTTCGTCGCCAGGAAGTTCGTAGTTCTTATACTGCCAAGATGTGTCTGAACGTAGCTTTTGAAGAACCAATTGCTGCCTAGCTTGTGGCCATTCAAACATTGCTTTACGCAGACCTTCATGCCACTCCGGGGAATCAGGAGGGTATAGGTCTTTGAGAAGTGGTGCTCTTTGCTCTTCTTCTTTAACCATGTCACGAAATGTTCTGGCAAACTTATATGTTAAATCCACGTTCTTTTCCCAATCGCCAGGCTTATACTTGCGCACTGCCACCTTCCATCTTACAAAAGTTTTACCTTTTTCGTCCGTAGGAAATGGATTCTCTAAGTCCATCTCCATACCAAACTCAAGCTTGGGTATGTGTTTTCCACCAGCGAAATAATAGGTAAGGTATTTTTCCTGAACATAAAGGCCAAATCTGTTGAATTCTCCTTTGAGTCCTACATTTCGAACAGAGTGTTTCGTGATGCCAATAAAGTGAACTTTTAGAATCAGTTCACGGGATGGCAATAGCTTACCCTCTCGCGTAATCACCTCCGCTAATTTGTCAAAATCCTGTAATACAGCCCTAAGGGAGGCTAACAACGATATGTTAGCATAACAATGGCTTGCGAGCAGGCATCTACCTTTTCTCTTTTGAGGGCGGGGCACATTATAGTCACTTTGGATTGGCTTTGCTACTCTAGATGGTGTATTTCCTTTATTTTCTTAATGTGCTCTTCAAATCCCCCAGGCTTTCTGGTCACCAATGGTTTCCCCAGGGGGTCATCTATCTCTGGGTTGCCTAGAAGTACATCAAGGATAGCTTCCAGTCCCGTAGCATCCACTCGTAGGTTGTAACCACCTTCCAGGGTAAATGCGAGACGCCCCTGGCATAGTTCGGTGGCTAATTCCTTCAGCACTGACACCATTTGAGCGAAGCCAGTAACGGTTACGTTCATCATAGCCAGGTCATCATCCCAGTGAGGATCGAAGCCAACGGAGACTAAAATGAGTTCTGGTTGAAATCTCCGGGCCACGGGGGCCAAAACCTCATTGAAAGCTCTGAGGTATTCCTCATCGCCCCAGCCGGCATCCATGGGGAAATTCACGGTGAACCCCGCTCCTTCCCCGCTTCCAGTTTCTTGTGCCCTTCCTGTGCCGGGGTAAAAGGGGTATTCATGGGTGGAGAAGTAAAGAACATTGGGATCGGAGTAAAAGGTTCCCTGTGTTCCATTGCCATGGTGGACATCGAAGTCAGCGATGAGGACGCGATTGATGTTGAAGTTAGCCAGTGCGAACTTGGCGCCGATAGCCACATTGTTGAAGATGCAGAAACCCATTGCTCGGTTGTGGGTGGCATGGTGCCCTGGGGGCCTGACTAAAGCAAAGGCGCTATTAAGCTCCCCTTTCATTACTGCTTCTACAGCAGTCAGCATTCCGCCAGCGGCATACAAGGATACTTCGTAGGACTTTCGAGACATCACAGTATCCATGTCAAGCCAGCCACCTCCTCCCTCAGCCACACCTTTAATGTGAGAAATATATCCAGGCTCATGCACCAGCTCTATTTCTTCTATTGAGGCACAGCGCGGTGAAAGCAAAGTGAGTTTCTCTTTAGTGCCAGTCTCCTCCAAATGTGACATCATGGTCACTAATCTTTGGAAGTTCTCGGGATGGCCGCCAGTATTATGTTCTAGATAAATTGGGTCGTAAACCAAGCCTACTTTCATAATTAACTACCTCCACCGCACATCATATCAAAGCTATTGAGGCAAAACAATCGTGGCTTCTACGTTTCGGTGGTACTACAGTATTGCTAGAACAACCCAGCCAGGGATTTTCAGTACTAGAAGGAAGATTGACATCGCTAACTACCTCTTTTGAAAACCTTAGGGAAGAACATGCTCGTAAAGGTGGAGGTGACTCTCGTGTTACTCGCCATAAGCACTGGTTTATATATGCAGATGTGTCCTCTCTCAGCGACAAGCTTGGCGGTGATTTCCGCAGGGCAGTTCCCGCACCAATTTACTCCAGGATGCTTGCAGCACTAGTTACTGGCTTGCTTTAGCTTTTCTATCACCGCATCGGCTACCTGGCTGGTGCCTACTGCAGTGCTATCATTGCGTTCCAGCTTCAAATCGTAGGTAACATTCTTGCCCTCAACTATGACCTCAGCTATAGCTTTCTCCAGCCTCTCAGCGCTATCCTGCTCTCCTAAATGGCGCAGCATCATTACGCCTGAAAGCATCATTGCCATAGGGTTAACTTTGTTTTGTCCAGCGTATTTGGGGGCACTTCCGTGGGTAGGTTCGAAGACGGCTATATTGTCCCCAATGTTGGCGCCAGGAGCCATTCCCAGGCCACCAACTAGCCCAGCGCAGAGATCAGAAATAAAATCCCCGTAGAAATTGGGTAAAACGAGAACATCAAATTGCTCTGGCCTTCTCACTAGCTGCATACATGTTGCGTCCAGAACCATATCAGAGAATTCTATATCCCCATATTCCTTGGCCATTTCGCGAGCGGTGTCCAGGAAAAGCCCATCGGAAAATTTGAGTATATTAGCTTTATGAATCGCGCTTACCTTTTTCCTGCCATTTTGCCGGGCGTAGTCGAAAGCAAATCTCACAATCCGCTCACTAGCTGTCCGGGATATCAATTTCAAGCTTACAGCGGAATCGCTCTTTACCCTCTCCCCGGTACTTTTAAAGACGAAATCTAGCAAATCTGTTGTCTCCGGGCTGTCCTTGGCAAATTCGATACCCGAATACAGGTCTTCGGTGTTTTCCCTGACGACTACGATATCTATATCCTTGAATGGTGTGTGGACACCGGGGTAACTCCTGTAGGGGCGAAGGCAGGCGTAGAGATCCAACTTCTGACGCAACGCCACGTTAACGCTTCTGAAGCCGCTGCCAATAGGTGTGGTGACCGGGCCTTTAAGGGCAACTTTGTTCCTCCTTATGGATTCCAAAGCGCTCTCGGGAAGAGGTGTACCGAAGCTGTCTTGTGCTTGGCTACCTATGATGGCAAGATTCCAGTGAAACCGCACACCAGTAGCTTCCAGGACTCTTCGAGTGGCCTCAGCAATTTCAGGACCTACACCATCACCAGGGATAAAAGTCACTCTGTGTTGCATCACTTATATCGTAGCACAACTCTAAGAGAGATTCTTCACTGCGCTCAGAATGACGATTGGAATGGTCTTACTTTTAGAGCTTAAAGTCTTTGTGTTTTTGTATATAGGGTATGAGTCCACCTTCTGCCAGAATGGCAAACATAAGTGGGGAAATTTTACCACAAGCTAGTTGCTCACCAGTCGTTAGATTAGTAACTATGCCATCAGTTAAATTCATTTCCAACTCATCATTATCGCTGATTTTATCTGTGTCAC
>Ga0209121_10000702_pt1 | contig 35409 bp, 27 predicted proteins | sample Cruoilmetagenom3_FD_187292 | JGI IMG/M metagenome (GOLD analysis project Ga0209121, IMG submission 187292) | Oil polluted marine microbial communities from Coal Oil Point, Santa Barbara, California, USA - Sample 3 (SPAdes) (version 2) | ecosystem: Environmental > Aquatic > Marine > Oil seeps ... | reverse complement strand
GCTTTTAAATTTATATGCCAAGCTAGTATCTTGATTATTAAGGCTGGTCCAGCCGCTTATTCAATGGACGTGTTTCTGGGCATCAAGAATTCTAAAGGTCTGTACGACAAAGTTTTGTTGATTAGATTCTACTCGCCTTAATTCACCATGGAGATTATACTGGTATAATTTTCATGGTGAATTAAGTCTGACATGGGAAGTTTTTGTTCCACGAAATCAGAGGGTTCGTATCCGAATTGTCTAATGCTATCTGAAACATGAAACACCTTTCTATCGGCATTTATGTTGTAAAGTATCACAACGGCCGAGGTGGCATCTACGAGTTCAGAAATAAGCAGTGGATTATCTTCTGTGGAAGTTAAACCCTTATTCATAATAAAACCCTTTTGATCTACATGCATACTTTATCAGAGCCTCCCCAGCTTTTCTGTCTCCGCGGGATCTGTTCTTTGTCTGATGCAATGATTAAATGTCAGCTTCTTTTATTATGAGCAATAATTACTATATATATTTGTAACATATCACCATTTTTTAATAATTTATCTACGATAAGGCATGCCTCTTAGCCTATTAAGCGAGTACCTAGTTTATAGCAATGTAGCAGTCTTTTGGCCAGGAAGCTGAATAAGTGGCAATAAGCAGCCATGAAAACTAATAGTAGTCGCGTGTTAACGATAGTAATAAGCTGAATGTAGCGCTAGGGTTTTACCGCGCTTGATAAACGGTGGGTAGCTTGCCTCATAGAAAACATGACCAAATACGAATAGTGTTAGTAGGATGTATTTGGGTTTTCACTCTCACAGAGTTTTACTTACTGGCTTGAGGGCGGCCACGGTGTTCTTTGGGGATGTGAACTATTTGTGAAATATGATGATTTTACCTCCACTCCAGCACGGCTTTATTCTATGATCGTTTACCAATCATACAAAATAGAGTTTCAGTATTGTTTGGCGCTCAGCCAATGCGGGCATTTATCCTGATTACAGCTAATTTCTAAGGCCTTTGCTGAATGAAGAGTTTTTATGAGCTTGAAAAACTTGAACTGCTGATTAAAAACAATCCTGATTTGATTCATGCGGAAAAGTTAGAGAGTGTCACGTCAGGCATTAATGAATTCCCGATATGGGGGCTGAGAATAGGGAATGGTACTCCCGGTTTGCCGGTATTAGCCCTGTTTGGCGGCATTCACGGTTTGGAAAAAGTCGGTAGCCAAGCTGTTCTGGCTTTTCTATATGGCCTTATTAATCGGCTTAAATGGGATAGTACCTATCAAGCCTTGTTAGATGAAGTGACTATTATCTCTATCCCCATTGTTAACCCGGCGGGAATGTTTTTTCATCGCCGGTCGAATTTGAACGGTGTGGATTTGATGCGTAATGCACCACAGGATGCGAAGGAGAATATTCACTACCCGGTTTCAGGTCAGCGCATTTCTTCCCGCTTACCTTGGTATCGAGGCCGCAAAGGGGAGGATATGGAGCCCGAAGCTGTGGCTCTAAACCAGTTTTGTGAACATTATATTGACCAGTCTCCTTTTCTACTCAGCCTTGATGTGCATTCGGGCTTTGGTTTACATGACCGCCTCTGGTATCCCTATGGATGCAATAGCGAGGATTTCCCCGATTATCCGCAGTTTGAACGTATGTACCGCACGTTTACCGAAACCTTTCCCTATCATGTTTACAAAACTGAATCCCAAACAGATAGCTACGGCATTCATGGTGATTTGTGGGACTTTATAACCTTGGAGAACCAAAGGCGACATAGTCAGTGTAAGGCTCCTGCGCTTATCCCTTTAACGCTAGAGCTTGGTTCGTGGCGCTGGGTTAAAAAAAATCCGACACAGATTTTTGGCAAAGGCGGCATGTTTAACCCCGTCAAACGCCATCGCTACGAGCGCACCATGCGGCGACACTATCACCTGTTTGATTTTTTGCTTCATGCCTGTGTGAACTACAAACTTTGGGAGAGTGATAAGTGAATTTTATTTTACTGCGCGGACTAATTCGACACGCCGAACACTGGGGTGCTTTTAAAGAACAGCTTCAGCAGCGCTTTCCTGAAAGCAAAGTATTAACGCCAGACCTACCGGGCTTGGGGCAAGAAAGTCATGCGTTAACGCCACTTACCATAAAGGAAAATGTGGCGTTTCTCAGCGCGAAGCTTTCTTCAGATTTGGCAGAGGGGGAGTGGGTGATTGTGGGTTTGTCTCTGGGTGGAATGGTGGCAGCCGAGTGGTGTGCAGCAGCCCCCAAAGCATTTAGTAAGGTCGTATTAATAAACCCCAGTTCCAATCTTTCCCCCTTCTGGCATCGTTTGCGCCCCGAAGCCCTGCCAGTATTTTTGCGTTGTTTTATCACCACTGATGATGCATTGAGAGAAGAGCGTATATTGGCCCTTACCTCGAATCTAAAAAATAAGGACGAAACGCTTATACAGTCCTGGATTAAAATTTCCGAAACTGGGGCTATTCATCGAGCCACCTTTTTGAGGCAACTGGCAGCCGCTCGGGCGTTCAGAATTCAGCACTTCGATACGCCATGTTTGATTTTAAACAGCGAAAAGGATCGTATCGTAAACCCACAGAGCTCCTCACAGATTGCCGCCTATCTCGGTGCCCGCTTGGAAACCCACCGCGAAGCGGGGCATGACCTTGCCATCGATGCGCCAGAATGGGTGCTTAATCACATCAAACAGTTTGTGGCTTGAAAGTAAATAGAATGGACGAAATCCTTTATCAATCAGTCTCTTATTAGTGTAGTTGCGTAGGTTGGGTACGACTGCATGGATGCAGGAGGTAGAGCAACGCATGGAGGGGTTGCCGAGAACGAAGTGAAACCCAACATTATACCCTTAGAGATGGCGCATACGTTAAGGAGTGGCGTCATATTTAATTCTGTAACGCAAAAAATTAAAGCAATAATGCATATTTTAAAATTGTTGGGTCTCACTTTGTTCTAGGCAACCGCTTCATGCGTCGCTCTCGGCCTCTGTTCCCGACTCGGCCCTACCGGCTCCATCCTTGGAGCCGTACCCTCTGCATTCATACAGTCCTCCCCAACCTTGTCTTACCATCCGTGATTTGTAGGTGATATTTTCAAAAATATGAACTTAAAAGCTTAAGTTAGTACGTACCATCACGGCAATAACAGGCATGTCTGAATTGGGCTATAGTTTTAACATCTATGATTCAGATTCGGCGTCATTTGTTTATGCGTAAAAATCAGTCTCTTCTTTTGACACAAGCCAAAACATTCATCTCCTCACTACTCTTGTTTAGTCTCGCAACACTCGCTTATTCCCAGGTCTATTCTTGGAAGGATGAAAATGGACGGCTGCACTTTGGCGATACTCCGCCAGAAAATCAGGCAGAACTAAAGGTCAAATCTCTTACGATCAAAGAAAAAAACCCAAAGGGAAATTCCGACCAAGTGGTACAAAGGCGTAAAGCACGCCAAGCGGACCTGCTGCGCGATATGGAGCAAGCGTCTAAAAAACGCGAAGAAGAAAAAGCAAAAAAGAGAGAGCGGAAAAAACAAAAAGAACTGAGGTGTCAGCGTGCAAAGAGTCGTGTCAAACACAATAAAAGGTATAGTGGTATTTTTCGCGAAGCACCCAATGGCGAACGCACATATTTAAGCGATGAGCAGCGAAAAGCGTATGATAAAAAGCTACAGGATCAGGTCACAAAATACTGCCCTTAATCACACGATAGCTTTTCAGCCCTTTGCTTAAAAACACGCATAAGATAAGCAGCCACAACAAAAGGGGGCAGCCAAGCGAGCAGAAAGAGAAAAAAACTAGCCTTGAACTCACCGGGTAAGTTGCCTGTGTAAGTCGTCGCGCTATTATCCACGCCCGCCACTGCGATCACCAGCGCTGGCCCGAAACCCTGTAAGGCTCCCCACCAACTAAATGCGGCTAGAAAAAGAATAATAAAACGATGTTGGTGCAGGCCGAAATACGCGTAGCCCGAATTAAAAACAGGTAAAAACCCCGTGATAAAGACGACAATGATAAAGCTCCAAATCATCCACAGAGCCCCCGTCCAAGGGTTGTAGTATTGAAATATTAACCCGCTTAAAGCTAGGCCAATAAAGACAAAACTTGCCGGAATCCAGCGCTGTTTATTTTGGATCTCAGGCCGAGTTTCACGGCTCAAGTTAAGGGGATGACTGGCAAATTTAGCAAGGTATATGACGCATGTGGCGGCATATAAGAATGCAATACGTGCTGGGTAGGTGCTGGGCATTCCAAAGTCGGTATACTTTTGGTGGTTCTCTTCCACAAAAAAGCTCAGACGGATGACATCTAGCACAATGCCACTGACAGCAGTGGCAATCATCATCCAGATAAAAACCATTCCCCACTGAATATGCTTTTCTCGGCCCTTGGGGGAAGTTAATGCCAAAATGCCGGAAATAAGCGCCACCAAGGCGGGAATGAGGTGCAATATGGTCAGCCCCCAAAAGCCCCAGTTGGCCATATCGCTACCGTAGATTATCGGTTTGTGCAGAAGAGGTGTAGAAAGCATGGAGTGTGTTGCTGAGCCTAGTGAGAGTGAATGATTGATGGCAAGGCCGCTTGTTCAAAGGGCTGATTAATTCGGGTGCAAGATGCGAGTTCATGAATTATTCAGGGCCGCCCTAGCTATGCTAAGCTCGGTGAGGCTAACAGGCAAGTCTTATAACTTCATGATCCCACGATGCAATTATTACGCGAACTAAGCTGGTACTTTAAACAACAGCGCTGGCGTTACATCAGCGCCATGCTGATGTTAACGGCGGTGGCTTTTCTTAATTTGCTGCCGCCCTGGATTACCGGCACCTTGGTGGATGAAGCCCTGGCGGGAACTCTTAATTCATCACGACTGCTATCCCTAGTAGGCAGTATCGCTGTGACGGGTTTATGCATCTACGTCTTGCGGTATTTCTGGCGCTTAAGTTTATACAGTGCGTCATATCAGCTGGGCGCATTGCTGCGCCAGCAACTCCATGATCGCTTGATTTACCAGCAACCCGATTATTTCCGCAAACATCATACCGGCGATTTAATGGCTCGCGCTACCAACGATGTGATGGCGGTGGAGATGTCTGCAGGCGAGGCGGTGTTGGCGCTGTTTGATGGGCTGCTTACCGGCATTATTGTGGTGGGGGTGTTGTTTTTGCTGGTCGATTGGCGTTTAACCCTGATCGCTCTATTACCCTGGCCCTTCATGGCTTATGGGTTTTGGAGGGTCAATAGCCAGTTGCATGATGCCTTTGTGCTGGCACAAGGGCGCTTTGGTCAATTGAACGATCAAGTGCAGGAGCATATTAGCGGCCTGCGATTAATTAAAGCTTTTGGTATAGAAAAACGCGCAGAAGAAGATTTTTCCAGGGATGCGATTGCTGCCAGTGATGCGAATATGGCGGTAGCGGGTGCGGAGGCGAAATACGAGCCGGTGATTATCATTACCATGGGCGCGTCATTTTTATTGGCGGTGGGTGGCGGTGCGTGGTTGATTCATCTGGAACAATTTACCGTGGGCGAATTAACCCGCTTTACTTTGTATTTAGGGCAGTTGATTTGGCCCATGTTTGCCTATGGCTGGCTGTTAAATCTACTTAAGCGGGGCACGGTTTCTTATCAGCGCATACAGGAGGTATTGCAAGCCCCCTCAGAAATTGAAAATTGCGGTGAAAAGCCTTTAAAGCGCGATGCCGATATTCGTTGGCAGATTGAAAATTTCCGTTACCCCGATACTGAGAAAAATGTGCTGTCTGATTTTAGCGGCGAACTTCGCCCAAAACAGATGCTGGCTATTGTTGGTCCCACGGGTTCGGGAAAATCCACTTTTTTGCAATTGCTGTTGCGATTTTACGAATCGGAAGGGGTCAATATTCAACTGGGTGGTTTTTGTTTACACGATTATTCTCTGGAGGATTTACACCAGCATTTTGCCGTTGTGCCCCAAGAGCCATTTCTATTTTCCACCAGCATCGCAGAAAATATTCGCCTGGGTAAGGCCGACGCGAGTGATGAAGAGGTAAAGCAGGCCGCGAAACTGGCTGTCTTGCATGAGGACATTATGACTTTCCCTGATGCCTATAACACGGAAGTGGGTGAGCGGGGCGTGACATTGTCTGGCGGGCAAAAACAACGGCTTTCCATTGCGCGCGCTTTATTAAAAGACGCGCCGGTGCTGGTGCTTGACGATGCCTTGTCTGCCGTGGATGTGGCCACGGAACAGAAAATACTTCAGCACTTACGTGCGCAGCGGGGTGACAGGGCGATGATTATTGTATGTCATCGTTTAACGGCGGTGGAGCATGCCGATGAAATAGTAGTGCTGCGCCAAGGTCAGGCGCTAGAGCGGGGAGAGCATGCGCAGTTGATGGTGCAAAATGGCTGGTATGCAGAAGCTTATCGCTACCAACAAATAGAGCAAGCCGTGGCGGAGGGGCGTTGATGCTTACCCGTGATGTTATTCGTCGCTTATTGTCATATGCCCTTGATGATAAGCGCTTGGTGCTTATTACCGTACTGCTTTTAATGGTAGCGACGGGCGCGGGTGTCGCTGGGCCTTATTTGATTAAAATATTTATTGATGATTATTTAGTGCCGGGAAACTGGAGTTTATTGCCGATTTTTAGTCTTGCCATTTTGTATAGTCTGGCGAATGTGATTGCCGCCTGGTTGGGTTATCAAGAATCACTGCGTTTGAACCGTATTGCCCAAGCAGTGGTTCTACGTTTGCGTGAAAATATTTTCTCTCACTTACTAAGAATGCCTCTTAAGCGCTTTGACCATGTGCCGGTGGGCTCATTGATTTCCCGTGTGACCAATGACACCGAAGCCGTAAAAGACCTCTTTGTTGGTGTGTTAGGGGTGTACTTAAAAAACACCATCAGGATTATTGGCATCTTTATTATGATGGCCATAATGAACTGGCGTTTAATGCTGATCTGTTTGTTGTTTCTGCCATTTGTTATTGCCGTAATGATTTTATATCGCCGTTTAAGTACGCCGATATTTCATCACGCGCGGGAGTTGCTGGCACAAATTAATGCCTCATTAAACGAGAGTATTCAAGGTGTCAGGGTGGCGCAATTATTCAATAAAGAAAGAGACTTTGCTCAGCGTTTTCATACCTTATCAAGCGCACATTTTTTAGCGCGAAAAAAAACCATGCAGATGGATGCGCTGTTGCTGCGCCCCATGGTGGATTTTCTTTACCTGCTTACCTTGGCAGGTTTGCTTTATTATTTTGGTTTAAATCATCAAAATCTGGGTATTGAGGTAGGCGTGCTTTACGCTTTTTTAAATTATCTGGGTCAATTTACTGAACCTTTGATTGAGATGACGCAAAGGCTAAATTTATTTCAGCAATCCACCGTTTCTGCGGGGCGAGTATTTCAGTGGCTGGATCAAGAGGCAGAGATAGAGCAAGGAAATGTGAAGCTTAAATTCCAACAAGGCGCTCTGGAATTTAATCAGGTAAATTTCAGTTATGATCAGAAAAAAGATGTATTGAAGAATATCTCCTTTGCTGTGCCCGCCGGTAGTTTTACCGGTATTGTGGGGCATTCTGGTAGTGGTAAAAGTACCATCGCGAATCTATTAATGCGATTTTACCAACCGGGCTCTGGTGAAATACATCTAGCAGAAAATAAATTCCAAGATTATCCGCAACAGGAAATTCGTAGCAATTTTGCCATGGTGCAGCAGGAGAGTTTTTTATTTCGTGGCAGTATTGCCGATAATATAGATATGGGGCGAGGTCTCGGTGAGCAGCGTTTACGCTGGGCTGCGTCTATGGCTGGCATTAATGAGTTTATCGAAACCTTGCCAGAAAAATATCACAGTGAACTGGCAGAGCGTGGCGCAAACCTTTCAGCCGGACAGCGCCAGTTAATCAGTTTGGCCAGAGCACTGGCGGGAAAACCCGCCTTATTAATTCTGGACGAAGCAACCGCCAATGTGGATTCCGCCAGTGAGTTAAAAGTGCAGCAGGCCATTTCGAAACTGCATGGTGAGATGACGGTGATCGCCATTGCTCACCGCCTTTCCACCATCACGCATGCTGACCAAATAGTGGTGATGCATCAGGGTGAAATAGTACAGCGTGGCCAGCATCAACACTTGCTGGCGGAAGAAGGGCTTTACCAGCACCTGTATCAGCTGCAATTTCATCTGTCGGATTTATTTGAAGAAAACAGCCAGCCCGCAGAATCTGTTGAGGCGCCCACTAATTCTCTGCTCAAATGATTGATCAGAGAGTTATGGACTCTACAAGGCTTTGGGCAAGGCTACGGACTTCATTCGCTTGGTTTGCATCAACGAGCTGACCATCTTCGTTAAAGGCTTGGTAGGCCGCGCCAACGGTCACTTGTTCGGGAATGACGCTGCAACCGAGGTTGCCGAGCACCTCGCGACTATGTTTTACGCCGCGTATGCCGCCAGAGTCTGCGGGGGAGGCGCTTATAATCGCGACGACTTTGTTGGTGAATGCAGGCTCGTACTCGCCTTCTGCACCGGGGCGAGATAGCCAATCCAGAGTATTTTTTAAAACCGCCGATAAAGAACCATTGTATTCGGGGCTGGCGATTAATAGGCCCTTGCAGGATGAAAGCTTTTCTCTTAAGGCGCTTAGTGCTGGGTGTGCCTGAAGTTCTGCTTCAGTATCTTCATTAAAAATGGGTAGTTGGAAGTCTTGCAAGCGAATTACTTCCACTTCTGCCCCGGCATCTTCAGCTGCTTTTGCCGCCAGAGAAACCAACGAGTGATTCCAAGACTGTTTACGTAAACTGCCAGAAAATGCCAAAATTTTTGCGCTGTTAGTCATTTGTTGCTCCATGTAAATCAGATGAGGACGGTGAACTGAGATTAAGTCTCGGCGAAAACGGCTTGAACAACAACAGAATAAATGCAAAGCTTTTGTGCATGAGCGCACAGAAAAGAACACAGAATAATCAAAGTGGCCATTGGAGTGATATCCATTTCGCCTACCAGGTCGCATCGCTTGGCACCCTGAGTGCAGCCGCCGAGGTGTTGAATGTGCACCATTCAACAGTATTGCGTCGCATCGATGCCCTAGAGCAACGCTTGAATACCCGCCTCTTTCAGCGCCATGCGCGCGGTTATACACCCACCGAAGCAGGGCGCTTATTGCTGCAAGTGGCTGAGCAAACTCAGCATTCCTTCGATGCTTTGATGGGGCAGTTGGCCGGGGCGGATGAGCAGCTAAGCGGCAAAGTGATTGTCACCAGCGTTGACTCGTTGGGCCGGGAAATAATGGCCGTGCTGGCGGAGTTTCAGTCGACTCACCCAGAGATTCGCGTTGAGTACGTGGTGGATGCGCGCTTATTTAAGCCCGAATACGGTGAAGCGCATGTATGTATCAGGCCCGGCGCCAAGCCGGATCACCCTGACTATATCGTTCAGCACTTGCGCTGTAATGAGGCCTCCCTTTTTGCCTCACGAGAGTACATCAAACGTTTTGGCCCGCTAAAATCTTTACAGGATACGCAAGGGCATCGTTTTATCTCCACGCAGAAACCGCTCCTGCATGTGCCCTTTATGAATTGGCTGGAAACGGAAGTTCCTCCAGGGCAGATCTATTACCGAGCATCGGATTTTATTTCCATGGTGGAAGCAGCTCGGGCGGGAATGGGTATTCTTCCCTTTCATATTACGGCTGCAACACAGCACGAAATGCTTATACCGCTGACGGAGCCCGTGCCTGAGTGGCAAACCGACCTGTGGTTAGTTACCCATAGGGATGTTCATCGCACGGTAAAAATTCAGGCGTTAACTCAACTCATAAAAGAAAGAATGAAAACATAGGGGCTGTTAACGCATGATTTTTCGCGCATATCCGTCTGTCAGCGTTTCCAAAAATGCCACTAGTGCATCTATTTCTACTTCGCTAAGTTGTAGATCACCAAGCTCGTCGTGATTCATGGTTTTCGGAACTTCCGGCTGACCCCAGCGCGTGTCGCTATCCCGCGTATTATAAAACTCCACCACTTCTTTTAATGTTGTGAATAAACCGTTGTGCGTATAAGGGGCGGTTAGAGCCACATTTCTTAAAGTCGGCACACGGAATTTGCCGTTTTCTGCGGCATCTTGAACTGTTGCGCCTAAGCCAATATCTACAAAATCTTCCCCGTCTGGATTGAATGCTGAATCCTGACTGAGGAAGGGGTTGTCGCTGTTCTTAGCGATGCCGAGGTTGTCATAAGAGAAGTCGGTAAAAAGTGGTGGCTGGCCGTTTTCTCCGGGCTGAGAGGGGTGGCAGGCGGCACAATTGCCTTTGTTCTCCGCTTCAAATATTTCGAGCCCTAGCTGTTCTTGTTGAGATAGCGTGGCACGCCCCGCAAGGTAGGCATCGTATTTTGAGCTAAAGGGGCTGAACTGCCGTGTGCGTTCAAAGGCGGCGATGGCTTTGGCTATGTTGTCAAACGCCGCATCGCTGGTATCAAAAATATCCTGGCCATAGAGTGCTTTAAATAGAGGGGCGTAGGCGGCATTGCGAACTTTATTCACCACCGTTGCGGCATCAGGGTTGGCCATTTCCACAGCGCCGAGAAAGGGAAGTTTGGCCTGTTCTTCGAGGGTAGCGGCGCGGCCGTCCAAAAATACGCCACCTAACCAAAGCCCTTCGTCTTCGTCAAAATGTAAGGGCGGCGTGAAGCGCGCATACATAACCGTTGGGGAGTTACGCGAAACAAAACGATCAGGGTGGACTCCGGCGGAAACGGGGATGTTTTGTTTGGGATCGGTAAAGGCGAAATCCGGATGGTGGCAGCTAGCGCAGGATTGCCCGGCAGGTTCGGAAAGGTTTTCATCAAAAAAGAGAGCTTTGCCGAGTAGTTTTTGTTTCTGAGTCGAAGAAATGAGTTTTTCGGGCACCTTGGCGATGGCATTGTAACGGGCTTTTTCAAGTAGCCTGCTCCTGTTGTTTTCCGCAAAAGCTGTATTGCTAAGTAAAAGCAGCGAGGAAACAAAAATAATAAGCAGTTTGATATGGTGGGGCATAATTTGCTCCAGAGTTTTAAGGGCTGAGAGAAATTCATTTAAGCAAAATGCAATAGGAATGTAAATGATAACGGTTCGTATTTGCATGAGTTTGCTTTTTCTTGAAGATTCACCTGCCAGGTGAATTTAAACGAATACCAAGGGGGGGGGTTAAACCTAGTCTCGTGTAGTTAAGGGCACCTCTAAAAATTGCCTTTTTACCCGATAGCGGCGTCAGCTCCGTACTCAACTCCTCATGTAGCTCTTGTACACCCGGCTTTGGCCTCCTGCGTCGCTCTACCTCCTCCATCCATGGAGTCGTGCGGGTTTCCGCGCGGTGCTTCCTTGCTCTCGAATAAAAATTCTAATTTTTAGAGATGCCCTTAAGGCTTATGGCGCTGGTTAGGTAAAATCTGCCGGGTCAACATCCAAAGACCAACGAACTTTTCGGCCTGTTTTTAGTTCGTCAATCCGGGGCATATTTTGCTGGATAAGCTGGTGTAAGGGTGGGCGGACTTTGCTCTGTAGTAAAAGTTGAGCACGGTAGCGGCCGGCGCGTTTTTCCATCGGAGCGGGGACGGGGCCGAGAATTTCGATCTGGTTTTGATCGGGGTTATTTGTCCTCAGAATTTCAGCGACTTCTTCCAGAAAAATATGGCAATGCTCGTTGTGAAGGGCTTCGGCGCGAAATAATGCGGCGTGGGTAAAGGGGGGTAATTCAGCATCGATTCGCTCTTGTAATATTTCCTCGCTAAGGCCCTTATACCCATCGTGGAGCAGCTTTTGCAATGCGGGGTTGTCGGGCTGGTGTGATTGCAGGATCACGTGCCCCTGCTTTTCTGCGCGACCTGCGCGACCGGCAACCTGGATGATAAGCTGGCTCATTCGTTCTGGGCCACGAAAATCGGCACTTAGGAAGCCACTGTCCGCATTGATAATTGCCACCAGCGTGACATTGGGAAAGTGGTGCCCCTTGGCGAGCATTTGGGTGCCCAGCAAAAGCAGCGGCTCACCCTGCTGAATTGCGGCAAGTTTCTCTTTAAAGCTGTGTTTTTTTTGAGTGGTATCTCTATCTACGCGAATAAGATGTGTGTCGGGAAAAAGTGATTTCAGGCCATCTTCAACACGTTCAGTGCCTGCTCCTACCGGGCGGAGGTCAGTGTTGCCGCAGCTGCCACATTGCCGAGGAATGGCTTTGATGCTGTTGCAATGATGGCAGTGTAGATGAGGTGGTTGCTTATGCAGGGTGTAGCGGGTTTCACACTGGGCGCATTGGGCTGTCCATCCACATTGCTGGCAAAGCAGCACGGGAGCAAAACCGCGGCGGTTGATAAATATCAGTACCTGGTTGTGTCGGTCGAGATGGTTTTTGATCTGCTCAACCAGGACTTCGCTCAGGCCGTGGTTCAGCGGCTGCTGGCGAATGTCCAGCAATTGAAATGTGGGTGCTTTTGCCTGGTTGGCGCGCTGCGTGAGCTCGGCAAGTTGGTAACGCTGGCGCTGAACGTTGTACATGCTTTCCAATGCCGGTGTGGCAGAACCCAGGATAACGGGTATTTCGTCCATATTTCCTCGCACCACCGCCAGGTCGCGAGCGGAGTAACGCAGGCCGTCCTGTTGTTTGTAAGAAAGGTCGTGCTCTTCATCGACAATAATAAGACCCGGTGCCAGCATTGGGGTGAATATGGCGGAGCGGGTGCCAATGATAATTTTTGCTTCCCCTTTCTGTGCCAGGCGCCAGCTCTGCATGCGCTCGCTTTCGTTTAATCCTGAATGAATAAGGCAAATGGGTGTATTGAAACGGCGTTCGAAACGGCTCAGAGTTTGGGGGGTGAGGCCAATTTCTGGTACCAGCACAAGCGCCTGTTTGTGCTCCTTCAGGGTTTGGTGAATGAGCTGCAGATAAACTTCGGTTTTGCCGCTACCGGTAACGCCGTACAGAAGTGTAGTGCTTGCTGGTGCCGCCTTTAGGATTTGTGAGACCGCACTGCTTTGTTCCTCTGAAAGGGCTAACTCTGGTTCCTTTAGCAGCCCCCGGCTTTCGTGGTGAACAAGCTCTACGGTTTTTTTTTCTGCCAGTTGTTTTTTCTCCAGCGCTTTAAGGGTGTTGAGGCTGACATTCAAGCCTTTGAGCGTGGCGACGGATAAACCATTGGGGTGTTGGCGTAGTAGTTCCAGGGTCTCTTGCTGTTTTTTAGCGCGTTTTAGTGTTGTCTCATTAATAAGAGCGCCTTTTTCAGTGGTGAACCAGGCCCACTGTTTTTGTTCGTCGATATCATTTCCCTGGCGCAATTTTGCGGGCAGGGCGAGGCTAAAAACCTCCCCAATGGGATGATGGTAATAACGGGCAGTCCACTGGCAAAGCGCCATGATTTGTGGGGAGAGAGCGGGCGACTCATCGAGAATTTGGTATGCATGGCGAAGTTTTTCAAAGGCGATATCACTGCGGGTTTCAAGGCCGATAATAATACCCACCACTGTGCGTGGCCCAAAAGGGACTTTGATGCGCTGCCCTATTTTCGCACTGTGCCCGCTGTTTCCGAGAGGCGGCAGATAGTCGAAGCGGCTGCGTAAAGGACTGGGGATGGCAACTTGTAGAATTTGGCTGGGGTATGGCTGGTCTGTCATGCGGCCTGGGAGATAAATTTTAGTTGTATGATTTCATTTCGGTCTACACTCTGGTACTATCCGCCATCCAAAAATATTGAGCAGCCGAGCCATTATACCGTTGCCGATGCTTTTAATGGGATTAATTTATATTAAAGTAGGTGCCGTGTCTGACGATTGATCAGGTGGCGGGCCGGTAAACTTGAGGCCAGACTGATGAAAGCTGATATCCATCCAAAATATGAAGAGATCAATGCCACTTGCAGTTGCGGTAATGTGATCAAGACCAAATCAACCAAATGTAAAGATCTTCACCTTGATGTCTGCGCGGCTTGTCATCCTTTCTACACGGGTACGCAGAAAGTGCTGGATACCGGTGGCCGTATCGATGCATTTAACAAGCGTTTCGGTGGTATGCGTAGCGGCAAGAAGTAGTTTTCTACTTTAGACGCTTCTTACTGCTGTTCGGATAAACTCTCTGCGGGTTTATCCGTAAATAGGGCTCTCATTTGAGGGCCTTAGTTGTTTTTAAGCTAAAATATTTTTAATATCCCTGTGTTTGTTTCGCGCACACTGGCGGCGCACCATTCTGGTGTCGCGTTTGAACAGTTTGTCGCTTTCCGTTAAGCTTATCCGCTTTTTTGTGTCGATAGGCGAGAGCCTTATCGCGTGGTTACCTTTTGGCGCAAATAGGTGCTAAGCCCGTTAATTCCCAAAACCCTTGGAGTCAGTCCCCATGTCCGATGATCTAAAGAAAGCAGCGCTGCAATACCATGCTATGCCACGGGCGGGAAAGATAAGTGTGGAGGTGACCAAGCCTACTGCAACGTCCCGCGACCTCGCTCTAGCATATAGTCCGGGTGTGGCGGAGCCTGTGCGGGAGATCGCGCGCGATGCAGATAATGCTTATCGTTACACTGCCAAGGGAAACCTAGTGGGGGTGATCAGCGATGGCAGCGCTATTCTGGGTTTAGGTAATCTCGGCGCCTTGGCCAGCAAGCCGGTTATGGAAGGTAAGGGTGTCCTATTTAAGTGCTTCGCCGGAATTGATGTGTTCGATATAGAAGTGAATGCGCAAAGTCCCCAAGAGTTTATTGATACCGTGGTCAATGTATCGCCCACTTTTGGTGGTATAAACTTGGAGGACATTAAGGCGCCAGAATGTTTTGAAATTGAGCGAGTGGTAAAAGAGCGTTGTAATATTCCTGTTTTTCATGATGACCAGCATGGCACTGCCATTATTATTGCTGCGGGTCTCCTGAACGCCCTTGAGCTACAAGGTAAAACCTTGCCAGAAGTGAAAATCGTTTGCGTTGGAGCAGGTGCCGCGGGCGTGGCTTCGATGAAGCTGCTGATGGAAATGGGGGCTAAGCGAGACAATATCTTTATGCTGGACAGCAAAGGTGTGATTCATGAAGGCCGCACTGATTTAAACCAGTATAAAGCAGCGTTTGCCCATGCTACCGAAAAGCGTACGCTGGAAGATGCATTAAACGGCGCGGACGTTTTTGTCGGGCTCTCTGGGCCGGATCTGTTAAGCCCTGAGGTGTTGCTGACGATGGCAGAGAAGCCGGTTATTTTTGCTTTAGCCAACCCTGATCCAGAAATAAAACCCGAGCTGGCGCATCAAACCCGCGATGACATTATCGTCGGAACAGGGCGTAGCGATTACCCCAACCAGGTGAATAACGTGCTTGGTTTTCCCTTTATTTTCCGTGGTGCCTTGGACGTGCGGGCACGAACGGTGAATGAAGCGATGAAGGTTGCAGCGGTTGAAGCGCTGCGGGCTTTAGCCAAGGAAGAAGTGCCGGCGGAGGTGAGTGCTGCTTACAATGGCGAAGTCATAAGCTTTGGTAAAGATTACATTATTCCCAAGCCAATGGATCCACGTTTGATCAGTGTGGTTTCAGCTGCAGTTGCGAAAGCGGCGGTGGATAGCGGTGTGGCAGATTTGCCCTACCCTGAACATTACCCCTTGCAGTCAGTAGCGGATGTTTACGGCAAATAATCGATAAAGAGGAATAAAGCCACTTGCTAGTCTTTCTTCTGGTTTGCGAGTGATATTAGAAAAGCTGTAGCGCTTCTTCGCTATCATCAATGAGGGGTGCCGCTGAGCTATCGTTTTCATTGAGCGGAGTGGGTGCATTTTCCACTCGAAATGTTTCAAATATGGCTGTTTTGTCTCCAGGCCGGGCAGCTTCGCCCGTTTCGGGATTTATGCGCAAAGTCACCAAGCCCTCTGGTTGCTGCTGCGTAATTTCAGGGCGGCCCTCCAGGGCGACGCGCATATATTCCATCCAAATAGGCAGGGCTGCGCGGCTGCCAAACTCCCTTCTTCCCAGCGTTTGTGGCGAATCAAAACCCACCCATACCGATGTGCTGATTTCTGGCGTATAGCCTGAAAACCAGGCGTCATTTAAGTCATTTGTGGTGCCGGTTTTTCCGGCGATATCATCACGATTCATTTTGCGAGCACTGTATCCAGTGCCTTTTCTTATCACATCCCTAAGAATGCTATTGATAATATAGTTGGTGCGTTCGTCCATAACTCTTGGAGCAATATTAAGTTCGCCGGGTGGGTCTTCTAAGGTGGTAATTTCATTTGTGTCGGATGGGCTGAGGGGGGTATTCACGGCAAGTGATTCGTCCAAACTGGTTTCGTCTAAGTCTTTAGCGCTTTCTGTTTTTTTACACTCTGGGCAGACGGTGAGGGGAGATGCCTGGTAAATAATGTCGTTGTTATTGCTGCTGATGGTTTGAATTAAGTAGGGTTCGATTTGATAGCCGCCATTTGACAGCATGGCGTAGGCCGTGGCCATTTGTTGGGGAGTGACTGCAGCGCTGCCGAGGGCTAGGGAAAGGTCGTAAGGAAGCTGTTCTTTGTTAAAACCAAAACGGCTTGCGTAGTTAATGGCATAGGAAATACCGATATTTTCGAGGATGCGAACGGAAACCAGGTTGCGGGATTTATACAGCGCCTTGCGTAAGCGCGTGGGGCCAAAGAAGCGGCCGCCGGAGTTTTCTGGTCGCCATGCACGTTCGAGGTTTGGGTCATCAAATACCACTGGGGCATCGTTAATAATACTGGCAGGGGTATAGCCTTTATTCAAAGCAGCGGCATAGATAAAAGGTTTGATATTAGACCCCGCTTGCCTTTCGGCTTGTGTTGCGCGGTTGTATTTGCTGAGGGAGAAGTCGAAACCGCCAACGATGGCGAGCAGGGCGCCATTTTTATTGTCGAGTGACACCAGAGCACTTTGGGCAGTAGGTAGCTGTGAAAGCTCCCAGGTGTTTTTTATTTTATTTTTTGAGATATATACCACATCGCCAATTTTGAGTATGTCTGAGGGGGTTTCAGGTTTTCCTCCCTTGCTATCTGTGCTGAGAAAGGGTTGTGCCCATAAAAGCCCATCTAGGGAAATGGAGATAATGCTTTGATCTGCCCTGATAAGTTTTGCTTCATCCTCCAGTAAAGCGACGACACTGGCCACCTCAAGCTGATGGGTAGTGGGAAACTTTTTTAGATTAACGGCTATGTTTTCTGTTGGTTCATTTGATGGGATATTGGCCAGGGGGCCACGGTAGCCATGACGTTTGTCGTAGGCGATCAGGCCGTGACGAACAGCAAGGTTAGCGGAATCTTGCAGCTGGCTTTGTATCGTTGTGGTGACCACAAAGCCATCGCGGTAGGCCGCTTCGCCAAAACGGGGGACCATTTCTTCTCGCACCATTTCTGCCGCATGGTTGGCGCTTAATTCTGATTTTAATCCGTGGTATTTCGCGGTTTGGCCTTCGTTTTGCGCGCTTGATAACTCCTCGCCACTAATAAAACCAAGCTGGTGCATTCTGCCAAGAATCCAGTTTCTGCGAATGAGAGCTTTCGGTGGGTTGCTAATAGGATTGGCGCTTGAGGGTGCTTTTGGTAGCGCAGCGAGGGTGGCGGTTTGGGCAAGGTCTAGCTCACCAACGGTTTTATCATAGTAAACTTTCGCAGCGGCCCCGAAACCATACGAGCGGTGTCCAAGGTAAATCTTGTTGATATAAAGAGTGATGATCTCTTCTTTCGATAGCTCCTTTTCTATTTTTAAAGCCAGCAGGATCTCATTAAATTTTCGAATAAAGCTCCTTTCTTTCGTTAGAAAGAAATTTTTGGCCACCTGCATGGTGATAGTGCTACCGCCACTTTGAATGGATCCTGTTTTGATTAACTCCAGGGAGGCACGTGCCAATCCTTTAACGGAAACGCCAGAATGTTCAAAAAACTGGTCATCTTCCGCAGCGAGTATGGCATTCACCAAGGGCTTGGGGATTTCTTCGAATACCAAGGGGGTGCGCCTTTTTTCACCAAATTCGGAAATAAGCTTGCCATCCGCAGAGTAAACCCGGAGGGGGATTTGGAGGTTAACTTCTTTTAGTGTGGAAGCAGCAGGAAGTGCGGGACTGAGGTATAAAAAACTGCCTGATGCGATGAGGAATGCGCCACAAATTGAGCCAAATGTGAACAGTAACGAGAAACGAACAAGTTTATTCAAAGTAAAAGCACCAGAATTCAGATAAGTAACTAATATTAATAATGTTGGATCAAATTAGTAAAAATGCTACTCGCAGTTTAATAAAAACGTTGGTAAAAAGCATTTCTATGTTGCGGGATGTGCAAGCGTGGTATTTACTTGTATTAAGTCAATTAATTTTTAATATCAAAGGTTGAAGATAGTGCTTCCTTTTCAGACAAAAAAAACAGCAGCTTTACTTGGGTTGGATATCAGCTCATCTACCGTCAAATTGCTTGAGCTTAGTCGCTCCGGTGGGCAGTATCGTGTGGAGAGCTATGGCGTTGAGCCGCTCCCGCCGAATGCAGTGGTTGAAAAAAACATCACCGATGTTGAAGCCGTTGGCCAGGCTATTAAGCGTTTGGTGACAAGAGAAAAAGCATCGGCCAAAAATGCAGCGGTATCGGTGGCGGGTTCAGCCGTGATCACCAAGGTTATTCAGCTAGACGCCAGTTTATCTGAAGATGATATGGAATCCCAAATTCGTCTTGAGGCCGATCAGTATATCCCTTATCCGCTTGAAGAGGTCGCCATCGATTTTGAGGTGCAAGGTCCGGTAGAGGATAACCCCGAGCAGGCGGAAGTGCTGATCGTGGCATGCCGTACCGAGAATGTAGATATGCGCGAGGCCGCCTTGGAGGAGGCTGGGTTGATAGCGAAAGTCGTTGATGTTGAAGCATACGCTATGGAGCGTGCTTTTACTCTTATAGAGCATCAGCTTGATAACTCAGAAGAACAGCAAACCATCGCCATCGTTGATGTGGGCGCAACCATGACAACTCTGAGCGTTTTAGATGCGGGGCAAACCATCTATACGCGAGAGCAGTTTTTTGGCGGCAAGCAGCTAACAGAAGAGATTCAGCGGCGTTATGGTTTGTCTTTTGAAGAGGCCGGGCTTGCAAAAAAACAGGGCGGCCTGCCCGATGATTATGAAAGTGAAGTTCTTGAGCCCTTTAAAGATGCAGTAGTGCAGCAGGTTTCGCGTTCGCTGCAGTTTTTCTTTTCTTCCAGCCAGTTTAATGATGTCGACTGTATCGTGCTGGCGGGGGGGACGGCCTCCCTACCAGGAGTCAGGGAGCTGGTTGAAGAAAAAGTAGGCACCTCCACAGTGGTAGCAAACCCATTTTCCAGCATGAGTCTGGCTTCGAAAGTGAGCGCCTCCGCACTGAGTGATGATGCGCCGGCCTTGATGATTTCATGCGGCTTGGCGATGAGGAGTTTTGATTAAATGACTAAAATTAATCTCCTACCCTGGCGAGAAGAATTACGAAAGCAAAAGAAGCAAGAGTTTTTTACCGTACTGGTGGGTATGGTGATCATCGGCGCTTTGCTGGTTTTTTCGGCGAACACTTTGATCGCAGGGAAAATCTCTCACCAAGATGGCCGGAACCAGTATCTAAGCACAGAAATCAAAAAGCTTGACGATAAAATTAAGGAAATAAAAAATCTGCAGGCTCGTCGTAATCAGCTTGTTGAGAGAATGAAAGTTATTCAGAACCTGCAAGGCAATCGGCCTGTTGTGGTGCATTTGCTTGATGAGTTGACACGCACTATTCCAGACGGTGTTTATTATACAAAGGCGACTCGAACTGGGAATAAGTTAACCCTGGAAGGTTTAGCTGAAACGAATAACAAAATATCTAAGCTAATGCGAAATCTCGATAACTCTGTTTGGTTTAGTAACCCTAATCTGTCGACGGTGAATAACAAAGAGGTGGGCGGAAAGCCTGTTAACGCTTTTGTTCTCAGCGTGAATCAGGTTTTGCCAAAAGTGAATAAGGAGGAGTCGGAATAATGAATTTCCAAGAAATCCTGGATTCGGCAAAAAACCTTAATGGCGATAATATTGGAACGGCCCACATTGTCATAAAGGCATTTATTTATATATTGGTTCTGCTTGCAGTGCTCTTTCTTGGTCATCGGTTTCAACTTGCCGATGAGCTTCTGAAGCTTGAAAAAATTGAGAGCAAAGAGCTTGATCTGAAAAAAAGCTTTGAAGCAAAGGCATTTAAAGCGGCAAATTTGGAAACCTATAAGCAGCAGCTGGCAGAAATGGAAGAGTCTTACGGTGCATTATTAAGGCAGCTTCCGAGTGATACAGAAGTGCCGGGGTTGTTAGAGGATATTACCCACACTGGGCTGGGTAGCGGCCTTGATTTTAAGTCTATCGCCCTGGGTAGCGAACTACCCTCTGAGTTTTACACAGAGTTACCGTTAACCATTTCTATTAATGGTGGCTATCATAGTTTCGCAAACTTTGTGAGCGGTGTGTCGGCTTTACCTCGCATCGTTACTTTACACGATTTTACAGTGGTTCCTAAGGGCTCGGGTGGCGAATTGGACGTTAACATAAAAGCGAAAACCTATCGTTACAACGAGAAAGGAGAGGAGGGATGATGTTACGCTTGCAAAAAGGTCTTCCTCTGGTCTCAGTTTTATTAGCCAGCTTGCTTGCCGGTTGTGGCTCAAGCAGCTATAACGATTTGGAGCAATACGTTGCGGAGGTGCAGGCACGGCCACCGGGGAAAATCCAGCCACCTCCAGAATTCAAACCCCATGCGACATTTAACTATCGTGCAGCGGGTTTACGCAGTCCATTTATTCCTCCTACTCCGGAAATGGAAAATGTTACGCGCTCAGGGAGGCTGGTTGTTCCTGATTTTGCCCGCACCAAAGAATACCTCGAGGGTTTTAGTTTTGATGCGCTAAGGTTTGTTGGTTCCATTGAGCGAGCCGATTCGGAAAACCGATTATGGGCGCTAATTAATGATGGAGACGGCGGTGTTCATCGGGTCAAAGAAGGCGACTATATAGGGAAAAACCACGGGCGCATCTGGGGTATCGAGACCACTAAAATTGAAGTGATAGAAATTGTTCCCAGTGGTGGAATGGATGATGATGGACAAAAGCTATGGATTGAGCGGCCCCGTACGATGGTGCTGCTTGATGCAACTTAACAAAGTTTCAGTGGGATAATTTACAATGCAGGCTAACTTTAAAGAACTAAAAAGTTCATCAGAAAAACACATAAGGAAATTCGGTATGGGTGCAATCAAAAAGATTCTTCTAGTGATGTTGCTGGGAAATGTTTCTGTTGCGTGGTCGTCAGTGGCGCTTACCGGTCTTGATTTTGCGGCGCTTCCTGGGGATCAAGTGGAAATTAGTTTGACGTTTGATGGCGCCCCTCCCAAGCCGGAGGGTTATGTGATTGAAAAACCAGCCAGGATCTCGCTCACTTTTGATGACGTGTCGAATGAATTAAAGTCTAAGCAGCATGCGCTGGGCGTAGGCAGTGCGAGAAGTTTGACGGTTGTGGAGGCCCAAGGGCGGTCGCGAGTGATTATCGCGATGGACAGATTGCTGCCCTATCGAACCAGGTCAGAGGGTAATAAACTCTTTATCACCGTCGGCCAAAACGAGAGCCAGCAGGTGCTAGCGCAACTATCAAGCGCCTCAGGTGAAGCCGGCGGGCTAGCTTATTCGGGTGGCGAAAGTGCTAGTCAGCCTGTTTCAGGTCTGCAGAACATTGATTTCGTTCGCGGTGAGCAGGGTGAAGGCCAGGTTGTGTTGATGTTGTCTGACTCCTCTGTTGAAGTGGATATGCACGAAGAGGGCGGAAAAATTGTGGTTGAGTTGGTGGACATGCGTCTTACAGATGCGCTGCGCCGACGGCTGGACGTTAAAGACTTCGCAACACCTGTTCAATATATCGATGCAATTGAAGAAGATGGCAGCACCAAATTGCTTATTGAGGCTACTGGGCACTATGAGTATCTGGCGTACCAGACCGATAAAACCTTAACGGTGAATGTGAAACCGGTGAGCCAGCGTGAGCTGGAGAAAAATCGAAAAGACGTATTTATGTATACAGGAGAGAAGCTGTCTCTCAACTTTCAAGACATTGAGGTGCGTTCGGTTTTGCAGTTGATCGCAGATTTCACCTCTCTGAACCTGGTGGCCAGTGATACTGTTTCTGGCAGTATTACCTTAAGATTAAAGAATGTACCTTGGGATCAGGCGCTCGAATTAATTTTGAAAACCAAAGGGTTGGACAAGCGCTTGGTTGGTAATGTGATGTTAGTGGCACCTGCCGATGAAATTGCAGCAAGGGAAAAACTTGAGCTTGAAGCAAATAAACAAGTAGAAGAGCTGGCTCCGTTACGCTCAGAGTTTGTGCAGATCAACTACGCAAAAGCGGCAGACATTCAGGCAATTCTGACCGGCGAAAGTGGTTTGTTGACTTCGCGCGGCAAATTGATCGTGGATGAGCGCACTAATAATATTTTGTTAAATGAGACGGCCGCAAAAATCGAAGAGATTCGAGATGTTATTGCAGTGCTGGATGTGCCGGTGAAGCAAGTGCTGATTGAGGCGCGCATTGTTGTAGCGAACGAGGACTTTACCAATGAGCTTGGTGTCACTTGGGGTGGTGGTGGTTATGATACAAAAAGCCAGAGTCGTCGCAATATAATTGGTGGGTCCAGTGATACCCTTATTCAGTTGGCTAATAATGATACGGTTACCAACCCTCAGGATCTCGTGGTGGATTTAGGTGTAGTAGGCGAAGGAGCGACCAGTCTGGCTCTGGGTGTCATCAGCACCGCCTCTGGTTTGCTGGAGCTGGAGCTGTCAGCGCTAGAAGCGGAAGGTTCCGGTGAAATTGTTTCAACACCAAAAGTTCTCACGGCTGATCAGCAGAAGGCGCGCATTTCGTCAGGTACGGAAATTCCATACCAAGAAGCATCTTCTAGTGGTGCAACCTCTGTTTCTTTTAAGGAAGCCGTCTTGTCGCTTGAGGTTACTCCGCAAATTACGCCAGATGAAAGCATCATTATGGAAATCAAAATTAATAAAGATGCCGTTGGGGAGTTAGTGGGTAATTCGCAGATTCCTTCCGTCGATAAAAATGAAATTGAAACCACCGTGCTGGTGGGTAACGGTGAAACAGTCGTATTGGGCGGTATCTTCTCAATGGAAAGTTTTGAAAATGAGATTAGAACCCCTTTCTTCGGTAACTTGCCAATCATCGGTTTTCTCTTTCGCAAACAAGTTGTTATTGACGAGAAGCAAGAGTTGCTGGTATTTATAACACCCAAAGTAGTAGAAGGCGTATTGTCCCGGTAGTGGTGTTTTCCCTCGACCCGTCCGGGTCGAGGATCAAGTATGAAATCTAAAATAAGTATTTTCTTTGTTGGGCCTATGGGGGCGGGGAAAACCACCATAGGCCGAACACTTTCCGAACAGTTGCACACCGATTTTTTCGATACAGACCAGGAGATAGAGCACCGTACCGGCGCTGATATACCGTGGATTTTTGATGTCGAGGGGGAGTCGGGGTTCCGTGATCGTGAAGTCGCTGTTATTGATGAGCTGACGCAAATGCAAGGCGTCGTGCTGGCAACTGGCGGCGGCGCGGTTCTACGGGATGAAAACCGTAAGCACCTAGCAAGTCGGGGATTTGTAGTTTATCTGAAGGCTTCCGTTGATGATTTATTAATTCGAACGAGCCGTGATAAACGCCGTCCTTTGCTGCAAAAGACAGACCGCCGTAAAGTGCTTGGTGATATCATGTCTGCCCGAGGACCTCTGTATGAAGAGGTGGCTGATGTGATCATTGTAACCGGTAGGAATAGCGTTAAAGATGTCGTCGCGGAAGTGCTTCGTCAACTGCCCTAGAGCCCCTCTCTTTAACCCAGAAATCGTAGTAAGGTGAGAAAAAGAGCTGTATTCACCTGTTGCACCTAGAAAAATATAAAAAATCGTGGTTATCTTACTGGTAGTGAGAAGTTTTTATATTTTTCCAAGTGCAATAACTGGATGCGCGGATTTTCGTGATTCTACTGCGGTTTCTAGGTTTAATTCAGCCACAGCCCAGTTCTTTTATAAAACTCCAGTCAGTCTAGAGGCGGGTTTAGGCCTTTTTGTTCGTGCCCCTGCAGTATTAAAAACGAATTCAGGAGTTGATAGTGGAAGTAGTGACCGTTGACTTGGGTGAGCGCAGCTATCCTATTTATATTGGTGGGGGAGTTTTGTCTTCACCTCAGTTGTTGCGCCGGCATATCCATGGCAACCAGGTAATGGTGGTAACGAACGAAGTGGTTGCGCCCTTATATCTGCAGCAAGTGCTCGATCTATTGTCGGGCCTCCAGTGTGATACGGTTATTTTGCCCGACGGAGAGCAGCATAAAACCCTTCACACTATGGAGAAAATCTTCGACGGCCTGATGGCCAAGGGCCACAATCGTACAACGACACTCATTGCCTTGGGTGGCGGCGTGGTTGGTGATATCACTGGTTTTGCCGCGGCATCGTTTCAGCGGGGTATTAATTTTATACAGATCCCGACAACGGTGCTTTCCCAAGTGGACTCCTCCGTGGGGGGGAAGACGGGGGTGAATCATGCGCTTGGGAAAAATATGATCGGTGCTTTCCATCAGCCTCAATGTGTTTTGATTGATACACACACCTTATCAACCTTGCCTGCGAGAGAGGTGGCAGCAGGGCTTGCTGAAGTGGTGAAGTACGGTTTGATCGATGATGCGCCATTTTTTCACTGGCTTGAGCAGAACATGAAAGAACTGGTAGCGCTGGAAAGCACTCCGTTAACTTATGCCATCAAGCATGCCTGTGAATGCAAGGCCAGGGTGGTTGCCCAAGATGAAAAAGAATCTGGCGTGAGGGCTTTGTTGAATTTGGGGCATACCTTCGGTCACGCGATTGAGACCAAGTGCGGTTACGGAGAATACGTGCACGGCGAGGCAGTGGCTATCGGTATGAATATGGCTGCTGACCTCTCTCATCGAATGGGGTGGATAAGCCTTAAAGAGGCGCGGTCGGTGGGTAATCTGTTGCTTGAGGCTGATTTGCCTATATACCCCCCTGAGTCCATGGGCGCGGATGACTTTCTATCAGCAATGGCGCTTGATAAAAAAACTATCAATAAGAGTTTGCGTTTGATATTGATGAAACAGGTTGGCCAGTCGGTCATTACTGACCAGTTTGAGGAGGCCTTGCTTCAACAAACATTGTCTGCCGGTAAGTCTTTGTGTTCATGAAGATTTAAGCGGGCTTCCGCCTTCGGGTAGCACCGCTACCTTAGTTAAGTGTGTAATCGTCAATATCTGTGAAATCGCTTTAGTTTGAGGAATTGCGCATTCACAGGTAAAATGTGTCTCCCTTTTTTTACTGTTAGGGCCTGTTCCACAAGGGGTTCTAATGTAAGTATCTGTATTTTAATAGGAAATGCTTGATGACTTCGAGTTCAGCTAAGAATCTTGGGCTTTATCGTCCTGGTGAATTCAAGGACAACTGTGGCTTTGGCCTGATTGCACATATAGAAGGCGAGGCGTCACATGACCTGTTAACGACGGCAATTGATGCGCTAACCAGAATGACGCACCGGGGTGGAATCGCAGCGGATGGGCGTACTGGCGATGGCTGCGGTTTGTTGCTAAAAAAGCCGGATACTTTTTTGCGAGAAATAGGTAAGCAGCTTTTTGGTGGCTTGTCGGCAAGCTATGCTGTTGGCATGATTTTCCTCAATAAAGAGGATAAAATGGCGGCGGTTGCAAAAAAAGAGTTAGAAGAGGCCATTACCTTACAGGGTCTTGACGTTGCAGGGTGGCGGGAAGTCCCCTTTGATTCATCGGTATGCGGCCCCATTGCCTTGGAAACTTTGCCTCGAATTGAACAGGTTTTTGTCAATGCGCCAGAAATGAGCGATGCAGATCTTAACCTCAAGCTCTATTTTGCTCGTCGGATTGCTGAAAAGCGCCTGAAGAGTGATGAAAGCTTTTATGTTTCCAGTTTGTCTGCATCGGTTATTTCCTACAAGGGCCTTGTTATGCCTGTGGATCTGCCGCGCTTTTATCTTGATTTGGCAGACGAAAAATTAGCCACGGCCATCGTGGTTTTTCATCAGCGCTTTTCAACCAATACCCAGCCACGTTGGCCTTTGGCTCAGCCATTCCGCTATCTGGCCCATAATGGTGAGATTAATACCATATGGGGTAATCGAAACTGGTCAGTGGCAAGAACCAGCAAGTTCAATAGTGAGCGGCTTGGCGACCTTGATGTGATTTCGCCGCTGGTAAACAGGGAAGGCTCTGACTCCTCCAGCCTTGATAATATGCTCGAGGTATTGGTGAGTGGAGGTATGGATTTATTTCGCGCAGTGCGCACGCTTGTACCACCTGCCTGGCAGAACATGGATAACATGGATGCCGAATTGAGGGCATTTTACGAGTATAACTCCATGCATATGGAGCCCTGGGATGGCCCTGCAGGTCTGGTGTTTACTGATGGCCGTTACGCAGTGTGTATGCTGGATCGTAATGGCTTGCGCCCATCGCGCTGGGTCACCACGCGCAAAGGTTATATTGTTGTTGCTTCAGAAGCAGGTGTTACGGACGAGAAGCCAGAGGATGTTCTGTCCAAAGGACGTGTTGGGCCTGGTCAGATATTGGTTGTTGATACCGAAAGCGGTGAGTTGTTGCATACTCAGGATATTGATAATCGCTTGAAAGCAGGTCAGCCCTATAAAAAGTGGTTACGTGAGCGCAGCAAGCGCATTCAGTCGACACTGAAGCGCTCTGTTGATAGTAGCGAGCCTCTTGATTCGCAGGTGTTAAAGGTTTATCAAAAACGTTTTCAGTTGACACTTGAAGAGCGAGAGCAGGTGCTGCGACCCCTCGCGGAAAATGGTCAGGAGGCGACAGGTTCTATGGGGGACGATACTCCCATGGCTGTTTTGTCGCTTCGTAAGCGCTCTCTTTATGACTACTTTAGACAGCAGTTTGCACAGGTTACCAATCCTCCCATTGATCCGCTGCGTGAAGCGGTGGTCATGTCTCTGGAAACTTGTGTTGGCCGTGAGCTGAGTTTGTTTCAAGAAACAGCGGAGCATGCTGATCGCGCTATCCTGACCTCACCAGTACTGTCCCATTATAAGCTTGACCGCCTTCTCGCATTGCCAGATTCTGAGTACGCGAATGAGTACCTGTCGTTACATTACGACCCAGCCGTAGGGCTAGAGGAAGCAATCAAAAACCTGTGTGCGAAAGCAGAAGCAGCGGTCATGAACGGCAAGGTAATTGTGGTGCTGTCGGATGCGAAGCTGGAAAAAGGCAAGCAAACGATTCATGCGCTTATGGCAACAGGGGCAGTTCACCACCACTTGACCGCGAAAGGTTTGCGCTGTGATGCCAACTTGATTATTGAAACCGCAACAGTGCGGGATACGCATCACTTTGCAAGCTTGATTGGTTTTGGTGCCACTGCAGTTTACCCCTTCTTGGCGCTGGAGGTGATTGCGCAGCAGGTTCGAATGGGCGGAATAGTAAGTGATGCTGAAACAGCCCAAACAAACTACCTGAAGGGTATCAACAAAGGCTTGATGAAAATCATGTCCAAAATGGGGATCTCCACCATCGCCTCGTACCGGGGCGCGCAATTGTTTGAAGCGGTGGGGCTTCACAATGACGTAGTGAATCTCTGTTTTTGTGGTGTGACTAGCCGTATTCAAGGGGCGACATTTTCTGATTTTGAGCTTGATCAGCAACACTTGGCGAAGAATGCCTGGTTAGACCGGAAGCCCATTGAGCCAGGGGGCATGCACAAATATGTACATGGTCAGGAATATCACGCGTTTAATCCCGATGTAGTGCACGCTCTTCACCAGGCGGTTCATTCCGGAGAAATGTCCGATTACCGGGTTTATGCGAACCTTGTTCAGGATCGTCCGGTGGCGGCAATTCGGGACTTGTTCAGCCTACGTGAAGACCTTGGCTCTATTGATATCGACCAAGTGCAGCCTATTGAAGAAATTCTGCCTCGTTTTGACTCAGCTGGGATGTCGCTGGGTGCCCTGTCGCCAGAGGCACACGAGGCCATCGCCACTGCAATGAACCGTCTGGGTGGCCGCTCAAACTCAGGAGAAGGCGGGGAAGACTCCGTTCGCTTTGGAACTGAGAAGCTTTCCAAAATCAAGCAAGTGGCTTCTGGCCGATTTGGCGTGACACCACACTACCTGGTGAATGCCGAAGTGCTGCAAATCAAGGTTGCCCAGGGTGCAAAACCAGGGGAAGGTGGCCAGCTTCCCGGTGGCAAGGTGAACAGCCTTATCGCTCGTTTACGTTATTCTGTGCCGGGTGTCACTCTTATTTCACCGCCTCCTCACCATGATATTTACTCCATCGAGGATTTGGCTCAACTAATTTTTGACCTTAAACAGGTCAACCCTAAAGCGTTAGTGTCTGTGAAGCTGGTGTCCGAGCCTGGCGTAGGCACTATTGCCTCGGGTGTAGCTAAAGCCTACGCAGACCTGATTACTATCTCCGGCTATGACGGCGGCACAGCGGCTAGCCCGATCACTTCTATTCGTTACGCCGGCTCTCCGTGGGAGCTCGGTGTGAGCGAGGCGCACCAGGCATTACGCAGTAATGATTTGCGTGACAAAGTTCGCTTGCAGGTTGATGGTGGATTAAAGGGTGGCCTGGATGTCGTGAAGGCCGCCATCTTGGGTGGCGAAAGCTTTGGGTTTGGTACGATCCCCATGATAGCGCTGGGTTGTAAGTATTTGAGAATCTGTCACCTGAATAACTGCGCCACGGGTGTTGCCACCCAGCATGAAAAGCTACGTTCTGAACATTTTCACGGCGGCGCAGAGAATGTGATGAATTTCTTTCGCTTTGTTGCGGAAGAAACTCGGGAGTGGATGGCCGTGTTGGGCGTCAGCCGACTCGAAGATCTGGTGGGGCGAACGGACCTTATCGAGGTTCTCGATGGTTATACTGAAAAACAACAAGGGCTGGACCTGAGTCCCATCCTGGGCAATGATGCTATTCCTGCTGATAAGCCGCATTTTTGCACCAGTGATAGTAACGACCCCTTTGATAAGGGCGAGCTGGCCGAGCAAATCGTTGCAGAGGTGCTACCTGTTGTTGAAGCTAAAAAGGGTGGTGAGTTCAGTTATGACGTTAAGAATTACCACCGATCTATCGGAGCCCGCCTGTCAGGTGAAATCGCCTTGCGTTATGGAAATCAGGGTATGGCGCAAAACCCAGTCACTTTGAATTTAAAGGGCACGGCAGGTCAAAGCTTCGGCGTATGGAATGCGGGCGGTTTAAATATGATCCTCGATGGGGATGCCAATGATTATGTTGGTAAAGGTATGGCCGGTGGTAAGCTGGTTATACGGCCTCATCAGGGCAGTGGTTTCAAAAGTCAGGAGGCCGCTATTGTTGGTAATACTTGTTTGTATGGCGCCACCGGCGGAAAACTTTATGCGGCGGGTGTAGCAGGCGAGCGTTTTGGTGTTCGTAATTCGGGAGCACATGCGATTGTGGAAGGCGCTGGAGATCACTGCTGTGAATATATGACCGGTGGCATTGTTACGGTATTAGGCCCTACAGGTTGTAACTTTGGAGCAGGTATGACCGGTGGGTTTGCCTACGTGCTGGATATGGAAAACCGTTTCTTTGATCGCATTAATTCAGAGTTAATAGAGCTGGATCGAATTACCGACGAAGACACTGAAGCCTACCGAAACCATTTGCTTTCCCTGATTGAGGAGCATGTGGCAGAAACAGGTAGCGCTTGGGGCGCGGAAATTCGTGATGACTTCGCCAGCTACCTGGGTAAGTTCTGGTTAGTCACGCCGAAAGCAGCAAGTCTGGATAAGCTGCTCTCCACTACGCGCTCAAGGCCGGAGTAAGCAAGGTCTTCACTTCGGTAAATAAAGGTGCAAAAAGAATTTAATTGAGGTCTGCAGGGTGGTTTCGTTACCGGCTTTAATAAGCTGGGCCAGTTATCCTGCATTGATCCAGTAAGAAAAAGTTTAGAGGGCTTGCTTAATGGCAAAGCAAATACATAACGACTTTCAGTTTATCGACCTGGATCGTGGTGACCCGCGTAAAAAACCAGCCGGTGAGCGAAAAACAAAATATGTTGAGATCTACGACCTTTACAAGCAAGAAGAGGTAGGCGCTCAGGCTGACCGTTGTCTGTCTTGCGGGAACCCCTACTGTGAGTGGAAATGCCCCGTTCACAACTATATTCCCGACTGGTTGAAGCTGGTGAAAGAAGGGCAGATTGAAGCAGCGGCTGAACTTTGCCACCAGACAAATAGCCTGCCAGAGGTGTGTGGTCGTGTTTGCCCTCAGGATCGCCTCTGCGAGGGCGCTTGTACCCTGAATGACGACTTTGGTGCAGTTACCATAGGGTCTGCCGAAAAGTACATCGTCGATACAGCATTTAAATCCGGCTGGCGACCGGATATGTCCGAAGTGAAGAAAACAGGTAAAAAGGTGGCTGTAATTGGCGCTGGGCCGGCCGGTTTGGCCTGCGCTGATGTACTAGTGCGCAGTGGTGTGACGCCTGTTGTATATGATAAGCATCCCGAGATTGGTGGCCTGTTAACCTTCGGTATTCCTGAGTTTAAGCTTGAGAAAGAAGTGATGTCCCAGCGTCGTGAGATTTTCAGCGCGATGGGTATAGAATTTAAGCTAAATGTGGAAGTGGGTTCAGATATATTAATTGATGAACTTATTCAGAGCTATGACGCTGTATTTATGGGTATGGGCACATACAAATATATGAAAGGTGGCTTTCCTGGGGAAGATCTTCCAGGAGTGTACGATGCCTTGCCTTATTTAATTTCCAGCGTTAATCGAAACCTTGGTTTTGAAAAAGCCCCCAAGGACTTTATTAATCTTCATGGTAAACGAGTAGTGGTGCTGGGTGGTGGTGATACCGCAATGGACTGTAACCGTACTGCGATACGCCAGGGTGCTAGCTCTGTGCAGTGCGTATACCGTCGCGATGAAGCGAACATGCCAGGCTCCAGGCGTGAAGTGCAGAATGCTAAGGAAGAGGGTGTTGAATTTCTATTTAATCGCCAACCTGTTGAAGTAGTAGGAAGTGTGTCGGTTGACGGCATTAAAGTGGTTAGTACAGAGCTTGGTGAGCCAGATGAGCAAGGCCGCAGGCGCCCGGTGGAAATAGCGGGTTCAGAGCAGATTATTGCCGCAGACGTTATTCTCGTAGCTTTCGGGTTTCAGCCTAGTCCGCAGCCCTGGTTTGCGGAAGTGGGTGTGGATACCGATGACTGGGGCCGGGTTATGGCGCCAGAACGGGGCGAGTTTGCTTTTCAGACTAGCAATGCCAAGGTCTTTGCCGGCGGTGATATGGTGCGTGGTTCTGATCTGGTGGTCACAGCGATTGCTGAAGGTCGTAACGCGGCGGAAGGCATCCTGGATTACCTCGAAGTTTAGTCGGGCTATCTGGCTATGCCGGGTCAGTAATATATTATGCGTTAGGAATTAGGGTAGAATTAATGAGCAATCCTGAGTTAAAAAATGATCGATTCCTGCGTGCATTAATGCGCGAACCGGTTGACCTGACGCCCGTATGGATGATGCGGCAAGCAGGGCGTTATCTGCCTGAGTACCGGGCGACACGATCTCAGGCAGGGGATTTTATGTCCTTATGTAAAAACCCGGAGCTTGCCTGCGAAGTAACGCTTCAACCTCTGCGGCGTTTCCCTCTTGATGCGGCCATCCTGTTTTCAGATATATTAACGATCCCGGACGCGATGGGCCTGGGGCTTTATTTTGAAACGGGTGAGGGCCCAAAGTTTAAAAAAACGATCCGTACCGCTGCTGATGTGGATGCGATTGGCCCTCTGAATGTAAGTGCTGATTTGGATTACGTCTTAAATGCGGTGAAGGTGATTCGTCGTGAACTTAACGGCGAAGTGCCTCTGATTGGTTTTTCTGGTAGCCCCTGGACGCTGGCCACCTACATGGTAGAGGGAGGCTCTTCGAAGGATTTTCGCCATCTTAAGCGAATGATTTACGATGAGCCGCAAACTGCACACCGTTTGCTCGAAAAGCTCGCAGTTGCCGTAACAGAGTATCTGAATCAGCAGATTCTCGCTGGCGCACAAGCAGTACAGATTTTTGATACCTGGGGTGGCGCGCTTAGCTCGCCTGCTTACCAGGAGTTTTCTCTGGATTATATGGCGAAAATTGTTTCCGGCCTGATTCGCGAGCACGAGGGGCGAAAAGTCCCAGTTATACTGTTTACCAAAGGCGGCGGTCTGTGGCTGGAAAAAATTGCTAACACGGGCTGTGATGCGCTGGGTCTGGATTGGACGGTAGAGCTGGCTGATGCGCGCAAAAGAGTGGGCGGACAAGTGGCCTTGCAGGGGAACATGGACCCTGCCATGTTGTACGCCTCGCCAACGAGAATTCGCAAAGAGGTGGCGCGCCTGCTCGAATCCTACGGTCACGGGAATGGTCATGTATTTAATCTGGGGCACGGCATTACCCCCGATGTTAAGCCAGAGAATGCGAAGGCATTTATCGAAGCGGTGCACGAGTTTAGTCAGCCTTATCATTCGTAGGGGCTTTCTAGAGAAGGCGCTACTGGCTTCCGTATACGCCTTATTCAGTCCGTGGGTGGCAAGTCTGTTGCTGGATGCTCTTGGCTCGCGTATTCTGCTTTTCTATGAAAAAAAATATAATGAATAAAGACGCTGCAGATTCGATGCTTGGCCTTTATCCACTGATAAAGCTGCTATCTGATGGCCAGTTTTATTCGGGCGAATATCTAGGCGAACAGCTGCAAATAAGTCGCGCGGCAGTATGGAAAAAAATACGTAAGCTAGAGGATTTTGGCTTGGTCTGCCACTCTGTTCGAGGTAAAGGTTATAGGCTGGAAGAAAGCTTGCAGTTGCTCGATGCTGCGAAACTCGCCCAGATTGTTAATATTGAATTGCAAAGCCATAATCTTGAAATAGATTTGCATGCCCAAGTCGAATCAACGAATGACCTCGCCCTGGACGCGGCGCGCGGAACCCGGCCTTCCGGTTATGTTTGTCTTGCTGAGCAACAGCTTTCTGGTCGGGGTCGTCTTGGCCGTCGTTGGGTGTCGCCTTTTGCAAGAAATCTATATTTATCAATGCTTTGGCGCTTTCCAGCTGGAGCGGCCAGTCTTGAGGGTTTGAGTCTGGCTGTTGGCGTTGCGGTTGCGCGAGCGCTGGAAAAAACTTCGTTGCAAGGTCTTTCTCTCAAATGGCCAAACGATGTGCTGCTGCACGGAGAGAAGCTAGCGGGGATTCTTCTGGAAATGCATGGTGACTCGGCGGGCCAGTGTAGCGTGGTGATAGGTGTGGGTGTAAACGTGGATATGCCTCAAGCTGTCGCTTCGGGAATCGACCAGCCCTGGACGGATCTTAAGCGGCATCTGCCACATGTTGATCGCAATGAGATTGCTGGCAACCTGCTTGCGGAGATATACCGTTCCGTGCGAATGTTTAGTGAGAGAGGTTTTTTGTCTCACAAAAGTGCGTGGGAGGCCTATGATGCATTTCTGGGGGAGAATGTCTCCATTATCTTGGGTGAAAAAGAGCTCACGGGTCGAGCGGCGGGAATTAGTGCTCGTGGAGAATTCCGCCTGGATGTAGATGGAGAGTTGCATCACTTTAGTGGTGGAGAAGTATCGGTGAGGCGAAAGCGTTGATGCTGTTATTGGACATAGGAAACACCCGTCTAAAGGTGGCAGTAGCTAAAAAAAACAACGTGGAAGTTTTTGCGAGTGTTGGTCACCGTGGTGACCTGGTGGCGACGACAAAAGGTTTGGAGTTGCCGAATGGCTTTGATGGTGTTCACGTTGCCAGTGTGGTCAGCTCGGAAAATGAGGATGTTTTGGAAAAAGCACTGGAAAATAAAACGGGGCTTAAGCCTATTTTTCACAAAGTGCTTCCGTTTTTTGCCGGAGTGCATAATGGCTACAGGGAGCCTTCGCGTCTGGGTGTTGATCGCTGGATGGCAATAATCGCAGCATTTCGTAGGGTAAGGGGCGCGGTGTGCGTGGTGGATTGTGGGACGACCATCACGATAGATTTGGTGACGAAGGAAGGCAAGCATAGTGGTGGATTTATCTTGCCCGGTTTGATGATGGCGGAGCATAGTCTTCTTCAGGGGACAAAGGAGATTAATTTGTCATCCGAAGACCGTCGCCAAGAGTTGTCGTGGGGGTGCTCAAGTGAGGAGGCAGTATGTCATGGAGCTCTGTTCTCGGCGACCGCCAGTATAGAGCGCGCGTGGCGCGTATTTCAAGATGAAGCATCAGGCGCGGCATTACTATTGACCGGTGGAGACGCTCCTGTCATAGCTAAGCACCTTCCTTTCAGTGAGCTTGTTCCCGAATTAGTACTAGAGGGAATTCTTTGCTCGGCTACACTAGAAGCATGATAAATCGAAATGGCAGGCCTCAAAATGAAATGGATTTTTATATGTTTAACTATGCTGAATGTGCTCTATTTTTCTTGGCACCAATTTGTTGAGCCTAATGTGAGGCCGGTTGCGGAGCTTGATGCAAAGATGCAGGTTGCAGGGCAGGCGCAAAAGCGCCTTCGCCTAGTATCTGAAGGGCGGACGCGCCAGTAAATTATTGAGACCTTTTCTTGCTAGTCTGAATCGCGGGCCGCGCTTTTCTATCAGGCGCTTTCTAAGAAAAAACATAAAGAATTAGTCGTTTAAGCGATTGCGTTCTTTTCAAATATTAATTAAACTTCGGCCCCTCGTGAGAAGAGCGAGGCAATTGTGGTGTATAAGCTGGCGTAGCTCAGTTGGTAGAGCAGCTGATTTGTAATCAGCAGGTCGTAGGTTCGACTCCTATCGCCAGCTCCATTTTTGTTTCAATTTAGAGTGCAAAGGTTTTAAGCGCTAGCGATGGGATTGCTAGTTAGGGAGGGGTTCCCGAGTGGCCAAAGGGATCAGACTGTAAATCTGACGGCTCAGCCTTCGGAGGTTCGAATCCTCCCCCCTCCACCATTTTCAAAATGCAGTACAAGCTCCTGGTTTTTCGCGGGTATCGTATAGTGGCTATTACCTCAGCCTTCCAAGCTGATGACGAGGGTTCGATTCCCTCTACCCGCTCCAACAGCTTTGCATTGTGAAAGGTGAGTGCTCATATAGCTCAGTCGGTAGAGCACTTCCTTGGTAAGGAAGAGGTCACCGGTTCAAATCCGGTTATGAGCTCCATTTAGATAGTAAAGATTACTTATTTTTAGAAAGTTAAGCAGTACTTAAAGAGCAGTATCGATTCTGTTAAAAGGTATTACCTTACCCGTTTAGGAGGGGCAAAAATGTCAAAGGAAAAATTTGAAAGAAATAAACCCCACGTAAATGTGGGGACCATTGGTCACGTAGATCACGGTAAAACAACGCTGACAGCGGCGCTTACC
>Ga0209121_10000701_pt1 | contig 35410 bp, 36 predicted proteins | sample Cruoilmetagenom3_FD_187292 | JGI IMG/M metagenome (GOLD analysis project Ga0209121, IMG submission 187292) | Oil polluted marine microbial communities from Coal Oil Point, Santa Barbara, California, USA - Sample 3 (SPAdes) (version 2) | ecosystem: Environmental > Aquatic > Marine > Oil seeps ... | reverse complement strand
ACGTAACTTGTTGGAATGCCAGCTTTATCACCCTCACCCCAACCCTCTCCCATCAAGGGAGAGGGGGTATTTTCGACTTTTTACGAACGCATCAAACTTGTTACGTGAAAAATATCCTCAAGATCTTTTAGCCTTGCAGCAGTAATTTCCCATAGCATAACAGGTTCTTGATTTTATTAGTCTGGTCGCCATTGTAGCTCCTGCCTGTATTTTACTCAGTGGTTATCGTAGGAGTATTATGTTTAAAAAACTCAAAGGTATTGAAGAAAGGTATAATGAGCTGGAGGGAATGTTAAGCAATCCCGAGATAGTGAAGAATCGCTTAGAGTTTCAGAAGTGTGCGAAAGAATATGCCGACCTTTCCGATGTGGTAAAAAACTTTAGAAAATATGAAAAGACGGGTATCCAACTTGAGGAGAACCAGGAACTTCTTCGCGAGAGCGATGAAGAGTTAAAAGAATTGATAAAAGAAGAAATTTCTCAACTTCAAGAAGAACTTGGAATCCTGCAAAATAAGTTAAAGATCCTTTTACTTCCAAATGATCCAAATGATGACAGGAATGTCTTTTTAGAAATCAGAGCTGGTACAGGTGGGGAAGAAGCGGGACTTTTCGCTGCGGATCTCTTTCGTATGTATGCACGATATGCGGAGATGTCTGGTTGGAAAGCGGAGGTTGTCAGTTCCAGCCCTTCAGGTGGTGTGGGGGGGTTCAAAGAGGTCATTATCCTGGTAGAGGGGAAAGGCGCATATAGTAAATTAAAATATGAGAGCGGTGTTCACCGCGTACAAAGAGTTCCTGTTACAGAAGCTCAGGGAAGGATACATACCTCTGCCGTGACCGTGGCGGTTCTTCCCGAAGCGGAAGATGTGGAGATCTCTATAGATCCAAACGACCTGAGAATAGATGTTTATCACTCAACGGGGCATGGAGGTCAGAGTGTCAACACGACAGACTCTGCCGTCAGGATTACACATATTCCCACAGGATTGGTTGTTACATGTCAGGATGAAAAATCGCAGCATAAAAACAGGGCAAAGGCCATGAAGGTGCTCCGGGCAAGGCTCCTTGATCAAATGAGGGAAGAGCAAAACACACAAATTTCGGAAACAAGAAAAAACCAGGTAGGGAGTGGTGATAGGAGTGAAAGGATAAGAACATATAATTTTCCCCAGGGACGGGTTACTGATCACCGGATTGGTCTTACTCTTTACAATTTAGAAAATATTCTTGCCGGAGACATTCAGAACATCATCGATGCTCTTGTAACCTATCACCATGCCGAATCGTTAAGGGCCGCTGCTTCTTAAAAACCCCCACCCTGTCTCATTTCGTGACTTAATGGCTGAATATTACTCGAAAGGCAAACTTATGCAGAGTATTGTTGTTGGAGTGTTGGAGTAATGAAAGTTCATAATTCAATTTCCCCTCATTCCGGCACGCCAATATTCCATAAGACGTAAAGGATAATAAATAATTTGAAAAAACTAAGGCAAAAAAATATCCACAACCTTTTGAAAGAGACAGAAGATCGGTTTCGAAAGATAAATATCGCTTTACCCAGGCTTGATGCTGAAGTTTTACTCTCCTTCTATTTGAAGAAAAATCGATCCACGCTTTATACGAATAGTGAGTATATACCGACCGATAAAGAAATGCGAGAATATGGAAACGGAGTCGCACGGCGGTTAAGAGGAGAACCTGTTGCATACATCACCGGTAAGAAAGAATTCTGGTCTCTTGATTTGGAGATTAATGATAAGGTGCTAATACCGAGGCCTGAAACGGAGATTCTTGTTGAACAAGTGCTGAAGCTTGTAAAAAAATGGAAACTTATCAATGGAAGAATATTGGAGATTGGTACTGGAAGCGGGGCAATAAGTATTGCCCTTGCATCTGAATTAGAAAGAGCAAGATTTTTTGCCATGGATATTTCAATAGATGCTGTTAAAATTGCAAAACGAAATGCCGGGAGAAATGGAGTCGAAAAGCTCGTTTCTTTCGTTTGCGGAAATTTATTTGAACCTTTTTCGGAAAAGTTTGATTTTATTATTTCCAATCCGCCATATATATCTGAGAAAGAATTTCAGTACCTTCCTGTCGAGGTCAGGAATTTTGAGCCGGAAGAAGCACTTCTTGCCGGCCCTAAGGGTATTGAATTTCATAGAGAGCTTGTAAAAAAGGGAGCGGATTATTTAAAAAAAAAGGGTTGGCTTGTTATGGAAATAGGCTATGGACAGAGTCATGCAGTTGAAAGGATGTTGAAAGAAACACAAAAATATGACCTTATACGTTTTAGGACTGATTATGCCGGTATAAAACGTGTTGTTGAGGCTCAAAGGAGCGGATAGAAGTGGATAAAATTATTATATATGGTGGTGAAAAACTGAAAGGGGAAGTACGTATCAGTGGTTCGAAAAATGCGGCCCTTCCGATCATAGCATCTTCCCTCCTTACCGAAGGATGGAATATATTACATAATATCCCCGCTCTGGCTGACATCACAACTATAAAAAAACTGCTGGTCAGTCTCGGGGTCCAAATCGAGGGTGACAGCCCTCTCAGGATAAACGCGAGTAATATTACGAATTGTGAGGCATCTTATGACCTGGTTAAGACAATGAGGGCCTCGATTCTGGTTTTAGGGCCTCTTGTGGCAAGAATGGGCAGGGCAAGGGTTTCTCTTCCGGGTGGATGTGCAATTGGTGCGAGACCGGTAAACCTACATTTAAAGGCCCTGAAAGATATGGGTGCGAAAATAGATCTCAGAGATGGTTATATAGAAGCTGAGGCGTCAAAACTGAAAGGGGCGAAAATCTATTTTGATATTGCAACGGTAACAGGAACGGAAAACATCATGATGGCTGCAACATTGGCTGAAGGAACAACATTGCTTGAAAATGCCGCTTGTGAACCTGAGGTGGTTAATCTGGCTGATGTGTTAAATCACATGGGAGCAAAAATATATGGAGCCGGCACGACTATGATAGAAATTGAAGGCGTGGAATCACTTCATCCGGTGGAAGATACCATTATGCCCGACAGAATTGAAGCGGGAACATACATGATTGCAGCAGGGCTTACAGGTGGTGATGTGAAAATAATGGAATGCGAACCGGCTCACCTCGATGCCCTTATTAATAAACTGAACGAAGCAGGGATGGATATCACAATTCTTGATGGGGGTCTCAGGGTTGCAGGAGGGGAAAAAATAATCAGTGTGGACATAAAGACCCTTCCCTATCCAGGGTTTCCGACTGATCTCCAGGCTCAAATAGTTGCATTAATGGCGTTAGGTAACGGAATCAGTGTTGTGAGAGAAACCGTTTTTGAAAACAGGTTTATGCACGTCAATGAACTGATGCGGATGGGAGCAGACATTATTGTGGAAGGAAATAGCGCCATTGTGAGGGGTGTTCCAATGCTTCGTGGCGCACCGGTGATGGCGACAGATCTTAGGGCCTCTGCTTCTCTGATCCTTGCAGGATTAGTGGCCTGCGGGAAAACGGAACTTTCCAGAGTATATCATATTGACAGAGGATATGAATGTATCGAAAAAAAACTTTCATCGCTCGGCGCCAGGATAGAGAGAGTAAGAGGATAAAGTGAAAATTATCAGAACCGATGAACAACTGATTAAAGATATATTTAAGCAAATTAGAGATCGAGGGAAATTGGTCAACCTGTCCGTAAGAGATGTTGTAAGAAAAATTGTGCAAGATGTAGCGGCAAGGGGGGATACGGCACTCTTTAAATACACCGAGAAATTTGATGGTGTTTCCCTCAATGTACGTTCGGTGGAAGTTTCAAAAGGTGAGATAGACAAAGCTGTCAAATATATTGAATTTGCAGATTATGATATCCTTAAGCTCGCTGCGCGACGGATAGAGAAGTTCCATAAAAAACAATTGGTTAGTTCATGGATTGATTCAGATGAAGATGGGATAGATCTCGGACAACTAATACGCCCCCTGAATCGGGTGGGAATATACGCACCGGGTGGGCTTGCAACATATCCTTCGACCGTTCTTATGGCTGCTATCCCGGCAAAGGTCGCTGGAGTCAGTGAAACTATCCTCGTTACTCCCGCCAAAGATGGAAAATTAAATCCCCTGATACTTGCCGCTGCGAAATTGGGGGGAATCAGCCGGATATTTAAAATAGGCGGCGCTCAGGCGGTGGCAGCTCTGGCCTATGGTACTGAGTCGATCCCATCAGTGGATAAGATTGTTGGTCCTGGTAATGTGTATGTAGCTGCTGCAAAAAAGATGGTTTATGGTCAGGTGGGAATAGATATGATAGCAGGTCCTAGTGAGATCGTTGTTATTTCTGATGGGACAGCTAATCCCGAAATAGTGGCAGCAGACCTCCTGTCTCAGGCAGAACATGATGAGATGGCGAGCGCCATTCTTCTGACCCCGAAAGAAGACTTTGCACGGAAGGTATCTTCAGAGATACAAATTCAGCTAAAGAATCTTGACAGAGAATCTATAGCGACAAAGGCTATTAAACAGTTTGGGATGATTATTCTAACAAGAGATATGGATGAGGCCATAGATATCGCAAACAAATTTGCACCGGAACATTTGGAATTAATGGTGGAAAAACCACAGCAGATGCTTGATAAAATTATCAATGCAGGAGCCGTGTTCCTTGGCTACGATACACCTGAGGCCGTTGGAGATTATATGGCAGGACCGAACCATATCCTCCCCACGGGAGGAACCGCAAGGTTTTCTTCTCCTTTGGGCGTTTATGATTTTATTAAAAGAACCAACGTAATCTCTTTTACTGGTAAATCACTGAAAAAATATGGTGACAGGATCGCACGTTTCGCTGAGCTCGAAGGGCTCGACGCTCATAAAAGATCAGTGATGGTCAGGTTGAAAAAAAATACTTGACAAAATAGTACAATTAATCAACTAATGCGGCAAAGGTAAAAGATCAGAGGCTAAAGGGTTCAAAACTCAAATTTCCGGATTAGAGGATTAATTCCTAACCCGGACAAGCCGGAGCCAAGATGAACATCGAACATCGAACGTCCAACATCGAATGTTGAATGGGAAAAGGCGGCCAACCGTGAACGGTTACTAAATTCTTTTGCCGTTCGACTGAGCGTTCGATGGTTCGACTGAGCTCGCCGAAGGCTGAGCTCACGCCGAAGTCTCAGGTCGAAGTCAAATAACAAATGTTCGAAACAGTTTTGGACATTCGAGTTTAAGGTTTTGATATTGTTTCGTACTTCGGATTTCGAATTTATTTTCCGCCAACATCTGCGCGAAAAACGCAGTTGTTGTGAATAAAGACTAACAGTCCTTGACCTTTGCGGGTTTGCCGCAGCCTTTAGCTGTGTGACTTTTGAGCGGGCGTAATTCAGAGGTAGAATGTCAGCTTCCCAAGCTGAACGTCGTGGGTTCAATTCCCATCGCCCGCTCCATATTTTTACTTGAAATAGTTGTTTTTGTGTGTTACACGGTAAAATATCAAATTTTGAATTTCAAAATTGGAGTGGGCCGGTGCCCGCTTTTTTATTTTGAAGAAGAATACATATATGGACAATATACGTCAAACATACAGGCAGGAAGTGATAGATTTGGTAGAACCGGTTATCGAATCTGGATTGATGGAGTTAATAGATATTGAATGTCTTAAAATGAAATCCCGGTGGGTTGTAAGGATCTATATTGATAAAGAAAACGGTGTTACTCTGGATGATTGCGCAGAAATCAGCAATAGTGTCGGAGATTTACTGGATATCCACGATATCCCGCCCGGTCCTTATACCCTTGAAATATCATCACCGGGGTTGAATCGTCCCCTTTTAAAAGACAAAGACTTTCTAAAATACAGGGGATCCAGGGTAACGGTTCGGGTAAAAAAAATTCTTTCTGGAAAAAGAAAGTTTTGTGGTAAGCTAATAAACTTCATGCAGGAAGGCAAAAACAAAACTCTCATTGTAGATGAGGAAGGAAAACTTTATCACATACCGAGAGAAATTGTGTCTAAAGCAAATCTCGAGTATGAGCTTTGAACTCGGATTTTGTAGAAGGTATAATAACGAGACGCAGAAACCCGCGCAGTCTGCGGCGAGCCTTCGGGGCTAATGTAAGACTGGGTTTAATAGAATATGGAGGGCTTTTACATGTTGCCAGACCTTAAGCGCCTGATTGATCAGATGGGTAGGGATAAGGGCATAGATAAAGAAATAATTATTGAAGCATTGGAAACAGCTGTATTAACCGCTGCGAAAAAGAAACTGGGACAAACCCTGGATATGGAATCACATTACAATGAAGAAATAGGAGAAATCGAGGTCTTCAGGTTTATGACTGTTGTAGAAAATGTTTTAAATCCCGATACACAAATTTCCATTGAAGAAGCCAGAAAAACTCTGGATGAAGATGCGGAGCCGGGTGACAGTCTTGGTGCGAAAATAGAAGCGAATACCTTTGGAAGAATTGCTGTTCAGTCAGCCAAGCAGATCATTATCCAAAAGGTAAGAGATGCAGAGCGGGATATGATTTATGAAGAATATAAGGACAGAAAAGGAGATCTGGTCAATGGTTTTGTCCAAAGGTTTGAAGGGGGGAACATTATCGTTAACCTGGGCAAAGCTGAAGGAGTTATTCCACCTGCCGAGCAAATTAGAAAAGAGATGTTTAAAAGGGGAGAGAGAATCCGGGCATATATATGTGAGATAAAAAGAATATCCAAAGGCCCACAGATCATACTTTCCAGAACGCACCCCGGGTTTATCAGGTCTCTATTTGAGATGGAAGTTCCTGAAATTTCTGAGGGGTTAATCGAAATAGTAAATGTGGCGAGAGAGCCTGGGAACAGGTCGAAAATCTCCGTTAAAACGCAAGACAGAGATGTAGATCCTGTCGGTGCCTGTGTTGGTATGAGGGGCTCTCGTGTCCAAAGTGTGGTACAGGAATTAAAGGGAGAGAAGATAGATATTGTACCTTTTGCCGATGACCAGGTAACATATGTTTGCAGTGCCCTGTCCCCGGCAAAAGTAGACCGGGTACTCATGGATGAGGATGCACGATCCATGGATGTTATTGTCCCGAACGATCAGCTTTCTCTGGCTATTGGGAAGAGTGGGCAAAATGTGAGATTGGCTGCACGTCTCACTGGATGGAGAATTGACGTTAAAAGTGAATCTCTACTCGAAGAACAGGAAAATGAAGGATATACGTCCCTCTTGAAAATTCCGGGTATGGATGAAAGTACAGCAGAACTTTTCTACAGAGAAGGTTTGAAGAATGTTGAAACACTAGCTTTAGCAAATCCTGAAATGTTAGCGTCATTGACTTCAATAGAGGGGATGAGCAAAGAAAAAGCGGTGGAGTGGATTGAAGAAGCCGGAAAAATTATAGCTGATGGAAATAATGCACAAACCCCTTAGGACCTGATGATCAAAATAACCAGGAGTTTCAAGGAATGTCTAAAATAAGAGTATACGAGTTAGCCAAAGAGTTTGATGTAGATAGTAAAGTGTTTATATCACGTATAGAAAAACTTGGTATAGCCGTGAAGTCTCATTCAAGTACACTTGAGGAGCACGATGTTGAGAGAATCCGAAAAGAATTTACCCTTGGTGTGGGTGTGGTGCGTGAGGTTGTAGAAAAACGGGTAACATCGGGTGTTATAAGAAGAAGAAGGGTGGTTCAGGAACCAGTCGAAGAAGTCAGGCCGGTTGAAACAAAAGAAGAGGATGTAGAAGAAACAGGAATTGAGAAAAAGCAGGAAGAGAAAAAGGAAGTTCCTGAGGTCAAAGTCTCAGATATAAAAGCAGAGGTTGCAGAGAAAGAAAAAGCTAGATCAATAGAAGAACAAAAGGCAGTTCCAAGAGAGTCTGTAAAACATAAAGTGAAAGAAGTTCCGAAGAGAACAGAACCGGCAGAGAAGGAAAAAGAAGTTTCGCGTGAGACAGAAAAACCACAGAAACCTGAATATAAGAAGCCTTCGAAGAAAGAGAAACGACCCGTTGAGGTAGTAGTCGATAAACTACCGGATGCTGGGAAGAAGGCATTTACAAAACAGAGGATTGGAAAGAAATCACGATATCTGAGGAAAGAAACAGCAGAAAACAGAGGGATAAGATCTAAGCCGAGAAAAAAAGAGGCCGTCTTAAAGATGAACAAGACGGAGATTACAACTCCCAAGGCTATTAAAAGAAGGATAAAGATAGGAGAGACAATAACCGTTGGTGATCTTGCAAAAAAGATGGGTGTGAAATCAAGTGAGGTGATAAGTAAGCTGATCTCTCTTGGTACAATGGTCACGATTAATCAATTTATTGATATCGATGTGGCAACAATTGTTGCCAGTGATTTTGGATATCAAGTTGAACGTATTGGTGTTGAATACGATGAGTTTGCCATAAAAGTAGAAGCTTTGCCGGAAAAACTCAAGCCAAGAGCTCCTGTGGTAACGGTTATGGGACATGTTGACCATGGCAAAACGTCTCTTCTGGACACAATAAGAGAAACACATGTTATTGATGGAGAAGCGGGAGGCATTACGCAGGCAATCGGGGCATATCAGGTACATGTTAATGATAGAGACATCGTATTTGTAGATACCCCGGGGCATGAAGCTTTCACATCAATGAGGGCCAGGGGTGCGCAGGTTACGGATATCGTGGTGCTTGTAGTGGCTGCCGATGATGGTGTTATGGACCAGACCATTGAAGCAATTAACCATTCAAGGGCGGCAGAAGTGCCCATAATTGTGGCAATAAATAAAATTGACAAGTCAGGGGCGAATCCGGATCAAATTAAACAGAAACTCTCCGAATTAGGTCTTGTACCGGAAGAATGGGGGGGTGATGCCATATATGCAGAGGTTTCGGCGAAGAAGCGAACAGGAATAGAAAATCTCTTGGAATTGATTCTTCTCCAGGCTGATATAATGGAACTGAAGGCAGATCCTGATAGACCTGCAACGGGTATTATCGTTGAAGCAACCATAGATAAGGGAAGGGGTCCTGTAGCCACGGTTATCATTCAGGAAGGTACTTTGAGAGAAGGAGATGCCTTTGTTTCTAAAGCAGAGTATGGCAGGGTCAGGGCTTTGATAAATGATCAGGGGCAGAAGGTAACAGAAGCCGGGCCTTCCATGCCGGTCGAGGTCATTGGTTTTTCCAAGGTCCCGAAAGCAGGTGTGAATTTCACCTGTGTTGAAGGCGAAAAAAAGGCGCGTAATATTGCCGAATACTGGAGTATCAAGGAAAGGGAAAAAGAACTTTCAAAGACTTCAAAAATTACTCTCGAACAGCTTTATGAAAAAATACAAGAAGGGGTCAAGGAATTTAATGTTATTATTAAAGGAGATGTCCAGGGTTCCATAGAGGCACTCTCAGAAGCACTTAATAAGTTGAGCACAGATGATGTAAAACTCAAGATTATTCATAGCTCGACGGGTGCTGTTACAGAAACGGATGTTCTCCTGGCATCAGCATCCGATGCCATTATTATTGGATTTAATGTGCGACCTGACTCAAGGGTTGGTGAGTTGGCCGAAAAAGAAGGGGTGGAGATTAAATTCTACGATGTAATATACAATATCATATCTGATGTGAAAGCCGGAATGTCGGGGTTACTTGAACCTGTCTATAAAGAGATTTTTCAGGGCCGTGTGGAGGTTCGGGATATCTTTAAGGTACCCAAGATTGGAGCAATTGCAGGAAGCTACGTAATAGACGGCAAAGTGTTGAGGAATTCCAATATCAGACTGGTGCGAGACGGTGTTGTGATTTATGACGGCAAGATAATGTCCCTCAGGAGATTTAAAGATGATGCTAAAGAAGTACCTTCAGGTTTTGAATGTGGTATTGGCCTGGAAGGTTTTAATGACATCAAGGTAGGGGATATTATCGAAGCCTATACACAGGAAGAGGTTGAAAGAACATTGGAATAAGAAATATATCAGTAATACTTTAGAGTCTTTATTTACAGCAACTGCGTTTTTCGCGTGGATGTTGACGTCAGGAATCGTGGATCTGGAATGAACATCGAACGCCCAACATCGAAGGTCAAATGGTGAAAATGAAGAAAGAGGAATAAAGATTTACTGTCCTGCTATTGAGCGAAGGGACATCATTATTCGGCGTTCAATGTTCGATGTTGGACGTTCATTTTCGGCATGCATCAGCGCGCTGGATCACGGGAAAAAGAAACCCTGAACTCTCGAACCATGGACCTTGAAACATTTCCTGGTTGCGGCTTTGTCGCCTGAAACTTTACATAATAACACAGAAGCGCTGGCCCCTGATCACTGATTCCTGAAAGCTGTCTTTAAATGGTTGTCGGAGTAAGAATAATAGAGGTTTTTATTATAGACAGTAGATCCCTTAAGGAAAAACGTGGGATTCTACGCAGGATTGTACACAGGGCGAAAAACAAGTTTAGCATTTCCATAGCGGAAATTGGAGATCAGAACAGTTGGAAAAGGGGGAGAATCGGTTTCGCTGTAGTAGGAAACGACAGGAACTTTGTCAATTCTATGATGAATAAGATACTAAGTTTTATAGAAGATCTACAGCTTGTCGAAGTAATTTGCTCAAAGATGGAAATTATCACGATCTCTGATGTTGTGGATGACAGATATGGTTATCAAGATGCCAAGTATTACTAATTTTAAAAGAGTGAACAGGGTGGGTGATCTTATAAAGACGGAAATCTCAGATATCTTGTTGAAAGATGTGAGAGACCTTCGTATCAGGCATGTGACAATCACCGATGTGAAAATGACCGATGATCTTCGTTTGGCAAGGATATTTTTTGTTCCTCTTGGTGAAGTAACCTGCAGTGATGAAATTATGGAAGGTCTGCGGAATGCTTCTAAATTTTTCAGGAGAGAGCTTGGTAAAAGATTGCGGCTTCGTTATGTTCCCGGAATAACTTTCATCTACGACAAATCTTTCGAATATGGTGACCGTATCGATAGGCTTCTGGCTAAAATAGAGGGGAAAGAAAACAGATGATAAACAAGATTATTGAAATTATAAATTCCTGTGAGACTTTTCTCATTACCGCACATGTAAGACCCGATGGTGACGCCGTTGGTTCTGAACTGGCTCTGTATCACGTACTTCGTAATATGGGGAAACAAGCTGTAATTTACAACCAGGACAGGACACCCGATGTATATACGTTTCTTCCCGCAGCGAATGTTATCACTAATGACATCGATTCGGTTGAGATATTTGATGCCGCTTTTGTGCTGGATTGCAGTGATATTGAAAGAGTTGGAGAGGAAGCAAAAAGGATAATTTCAATAAAAAAAATAGTTAATATAGACCATCATGTCGCAAACAGTGGTTTCTCGGAAATTTCCCTGGTCGATTCCGGGGCGAGTTCTGCAGGAGAAATCCTCTATAAAATTATAGAGAAACTGAGTGTTCCCATAACGAAAGATATTGCAACAAATCTCTATACGGCTATTCTTACAGACACAGGTGCCTTCTGTTATTCCAATACGGGGAGTTACACGTTTTCCGTGGCGGCAAAACTTGTAGAAGCTGGGGCAGATCCTCGATGGATAGCGGTAAATATATATGAAATCAAACCCATGGCACAGATACAGCTCATGAAAGAAACCCTTAAAACATTAGAAATTCAGCAGGATATCCAAACAGGGTCTATTTATGTCTCCCGAAAAATGCTTAAAGATGCAGAAGCATTACCGGAGCATACAGAGGGATTGGTAGATATGATTCGATCTATTAAAGGGATTGAAGTAGCGCTGATTTGCCAGGAAACATCGGGGGATAATTATAGAATAAGCCTTCGGTCGAAGGGGAAAATCAATGTGGAAAAAGTTGCAAGAGAATTTGGGGGCGGAGGACATGTGAATGCAGCGGCCTGCATTCTTGAAGGGGATATTAAGAGCGTTAAAAATAAATTATTAAATGCTATCAAAAATTCCTGGGTATGAATGGGGTTATAGTTATTGATAAGCCTTCAGGCAAGACGTCCTTTGACATCGTTCGTGATATCAGGGGGATACTTAAGATAGACAAGGCTGGTCATACAGGAACCCTTGATCCGCTGGCGACAGGAGTCCTCCCTGTGTGCATAAACGAAGCCACAAAGCTCGTGCAGTTCTTTTCACAGGACGATAAGGAATATGAGGTTACCATGCTTCTGGGTATTGAAACGGACACTCTGGACATTGAGGGTAAAATCGTTGCCCGGCATGAACCTAATGTCCGAATAACGGATGTTGAGAAAGTTATCGGGAGCTTTGCAGGCGAAATAGAGCAGAAGCCACCTAAATATTCCGCTATCAAGTATAAAGGAAAAGCACTTTATAAATGGATGCGGGAGGGAGTTGATGTTGATCCTCCTGTCAGGACAATCGAAATATATAAGATAACTGTAAAAAATGTAACATTGCCATATGTGATGTTTGATGTGTCATGCTCCAAGGGTACCTATGTAAGATCCCTGTGTGCAGATATGGGGACGAAATTGGGCTGCGGGGCATGTATGGTCGCTCTAAGAAGAAAAAAAAGCGGTAATTTTGCGGAAGAGGAAGCTGTATCTCTTGGTGATCTTGATGAGAGGCAAAAACAAAAGATATTAAAAGAAAACCTCATTTCAATGGTAGATGCGCTTCCCGACTTTCTGCCCATACCGGTGGATCAAACACTGGCTGAAAGGATAAGAAAAGGTTATCAACCTGAAGCTGGAAATTTAAACAGCAATGATAATATTTCTTCACTTAATAAAGGAGATTTGATAAAGTTTCTTACGGCAGATGACAATATTGTGGCTATAGGAAAAATGCTTTTCAGTTCTAAAGAGCTTTCTTCTCTCCACAACAAAGAACAAGTCGTTAAAATTGTAAGGGTATTTAATCGGTAAGAACCAAATACCAGAGCTCAAATTTCAAGACAGCGTATCATTATCAATGGTTTTGGCATTTGGCAATTTGGATTTTGACATTTATTATATGCACATAAGGGAGGATAATAAACTGTGTTGGATTTAGAGAAAAAAGGGGAAATAATGAATAATTTCCAATTGCATGAAAATGATACGGGATCTCCGGAGGTCCAGATTGCTCTTTTGAGTGCGAGAATACAATATTTGACAGAACATTTTAAGGTTCATAAAAAAGACCACCATTCTCGCAGAGGGCTTTTAAAGCTTGTTGGACGCAGGAGGAAACTCCTTGATTATCTGAAGAAAAAAGAGGTAGCACGCTACAGAACTATCATCGAGCGCCTTGGTATAAGAAGGTAAAACAGGAAAAACTTAACATACAATTTATTACGAAAGGAATATTATGAGTGAATTATATTCAACAGAATTTGCGAGAAGAAACATTTCCATAAAGACAAATTATATGGCAGGACAGGCAAGCGGAGCCGTTCTGGTTACCTATGGCGAAACCGTCGTTCTTGTTACGGCCGTTTCAGAAAAAAGTAAAAGAGGAAATATAGATTTCCTGCCCCTTACGGTGGACTATCAGGAGATGACCTATGCGGCAGGGAAGATACCCGGCGGTTTTTTTAAGAGAGAGGGGCGCCCCAATGAGAAAGAGATATTAACCTCCAGGATGATTGACAGATCCATACGCCCCTTGATTCCCAAGGGATATTTTCATGAAACACAAATTGTGGCGACAGTTCTTTCACTGGATAATGAAAACAGTTCTGATGTAGCCGCAATGTTAGGAGCGTCAACCGCTCTTGGAATATCCGATATCCCATTCAATGGGCCCATTGCCGGTATGAGAGTCGGAAGAATAAACGGGGAACTTGTGTGCAATCCGTCAAAAACAGAATTAGAGGCGGGTGATCTCGATCTCTTTCTGGTTGGGAGAAAGGTACAGCCGGGCACAGGCGGTAATGATTATGATATTAATCTGGTCATGCTCGAAGGGGGAGCCGGTGAAGTTGATGAAGATGTACTCCTCGAAGCCATTAACTTTGGGCTGGAGTCAATGAGACCGGTTATCGGGCTTCAGGATCAAATTCATCAGGAGCTGGGACAGGAAAAAAGGTCGGTAGAGCCGGTTGTTGTTGATGAAGAACTTGAGAGGCAGGTATATGATATTGTCGCGGAACAATTGAAAGATGCCTATGAAATACCGTATAAAACAGAAAGATCACGAAAGCTCTCTCTGGCAAGGGAAATGGTCACCAGTAATTTGGCTGCAACGGATGACTCTCTTGCTTCGGGTTTACGAACCATTGTGGATGGATTAGAAAAAACAATCCTTCGGGATATGATACTTAAGAAAAAAAAGAGAATAGATAACAGGTCTTATACAGAAATAAGGCCGATTAATTGTGAAGCAGGCTTCCTTCCCCGGACCCATGGTTCCGCCCTCTTTACAAGAGGAGAAACCCAAGCCCTTGCTGTTCTTACATTGGGAACATCATCGGATGAGCAGAGAATGGACATGATAGCTGGTGAGGAATTCAGAACATTTATGCTTCACTATAATTTTCCTCCTTATAGTGTGGGAGAGGCGAGATTTTTAAGAGGTCCCGGAAGAAGGGAGATAGGGCATGGGGCTCTTGCAAGACGGGCGCTCCTTCCCATTTTGCCCTCTCAGGAAGAATTCCCATATACAATCAGAATAGTTTCAGAAATATTATCATCCAATGGTTCGTCTTCCATGGCCACGGTTTGCGGGGGATCCATTTCCCTTATGGATGCGGGTGTTCCTGTAAAGGATGTGGTAGCCGGTGTTGCCATGGGATTGTTGAAAGAGGGGGATGATGTTGTCATTCTTACCGATATTCTTGGAGATGAGGACCATGCCGGCGACATGGATTTCAAGGTATGCGGCACCAAAAAGGGTGTAACTGCCCTGCAAATGGACATTAAGATAGATGGAATAACGGAAAGTATTTTACGGAAGGCTCTCTATCAGGCGAAAGATGCGAGATTCTTTATCATAGATAAGATGAATGAAGCGATTGCTGAGCCAAGAGGTGAAATATCTATTTATGCTCCGAGGATTACGACCATGAAGGTTAAACCGGATCGAATCAGAGACGTTATTGGTCCCGGTGGGAAAAATATCAGACAGATTATCAGTGAAACCGGTGTGAGCATCAATGTTGAAGATGATGGAACGGTTACCATCGCAACAAGCGATGCGGCGGCGGCGTCAATGGCTGTTGATATGGTTAACTGGCTGACCGAAGAGGCAGAAGTGGGTAAAATTTATCTTGGCAAGGTGAAAAAAGTCGTTGATTTTGGCGCTTTTGTAGAGATACTCCCGGGAACAGAAGGGCTCGTCCATATATCCCAACTTGCCAGGGAAAGAGTTAATAAGGTAACCGATATTCTTAATGAGGGTGATGAAGTTTCCGTGAAAGTCATAGAGATAGATAGAAGCGGGAAGATCAGGTTAAGCAGAAAAGAGGCCCTTGGAGAGAATGTATAGTAAAGCTGTTCTTGATAACGGGATCAGTACATCAACATCAAGGTCGATGCAAATACAGAAAAATAACACATCTTCAAAAAGAATACCTTCACGCAAAGTTGCTAAGATAAGGGTTTCTTTTGTTGTGCTTTGCGTCTTTGCGTGATAATTGTGGATGAGATTAAGGTACCTATAAAAAGATTACAGGGCAATAGCGAGATACCGCTCCCCCGTTATATGACGGAACATTCGGCAGGTATGGATATCTTTGCCGCTGTGGAACGAGAAGAAACTATTCTGCCCGGTGAATGGAAGATGATACCATCTGGAATTGAAATTGCTCTGCCTGAAGGATACGAAGCCACTATCCGGCCAAGAAGTGGACTTGCCCTGGATAAAGGAGTTACGTTGCTCAATTCCCCAGGTACGATTGATTCTGACTATCGAGGAGAAGTGGGCATTATTATTATTAACCATGGCAAAGATCCTTTTGTCGTCAATAGAGGCGACCGTATTGCACAGATGATAGTACAGCGTGTATGCAGGATTTCCTGGAAATTAAAGGAAAGGCTGGATGCAACAGAGAGGGGTATCGGTGGTTTTGGCCATACTGGCGAAAATGATTAGTGAAAAGTGATTAGTGTTCAGGAGAACACTGACCACTTTTGCCGGTTAATCATGTCAAGTTTTTTCAAAGAGCTAAATTCATGCGTAATTTGAAATTGTTACATAATATGCAAGGTATCAATTTGTTCTCCAAAAGCCGAATTTGACAGTCCCCGAGTGGGCCGCAATGATTGAATGCAAAAACCCTCTTTCTGTAAACGGGAAGGGGGTTTTTTGTGGGCGCCACATCACGTCAGGAATTTTAAAATTGAATCTTGTTTTATTCTTTTCTTTAGTGTAATGCTTGCCGTGAAATGCGTTAGCTTTTTACTCGAGTTTTGTCAGGTATTGATAAGTGATGAAGAAATTTAAAGTAAACAAAACCTATAATGAGATAAATGAAAAAATAAAACAGGGTAAAGCTGTGGTCGTTACAGCCGAGGAAATGATAGATGTTGTAGAAAAAGATGGTGAAATCGAAGCGGCGAAGAAAATTGATGTCGTTACAACGGGGACTTTCAGCCCCATGTGTTCCTCAGGCGCTTTCCTGAACTTTGGTCATTCTTCTCCCAAAATAAAGGCATCACGGGTATGGCTCAATGACGTACCTGCTTATGGCGGTATTGCAGCTGTGGATTGTTATATCGGGGCGGCTGAAACCGTAGAGGGAGACCCCCTTAATAGCGTTTATCCAGGTGAATTCAATTATGGTGGGGGACATGTTATAGAAGATCTCGTTTCAGGTAGCGTAATAAGACTAAGGCTTGAAGGTTACGGTACCGATTGCTATCCTGCCAGAAAATACGAGAAAAAAATAACAATTCACGATTTGGTGGATGCTGTCCTCTTCAATCCCAGGAATGCCTATCAAAATTATAATTGCGCCGTCAATATGTCAGATAAAATCATCTATACATATATGGGGGTCTTAAGACCCCAGATGGCAAATGCAACTTACTGTACATCCGGCAGGCTGAGCCCTCTTTTTAACGATCCTTACTATAAAACAATTGGTATTGGAACAAGAATATTTCTTGGAGGTGCCCAAGGTTATGTGACATGGAACGGAACGCAGCATAATCCCCATGTTCAAAGAAGAGAAAACGGGGTTCCAGTAGAAGGTGCGGGGACAATAGCAACAATTGGAAATCTGAAAGAAATGAATCCCCGGTGGCTTGTTGGGGCGAGTGTTCTTGGGTATGGTGTATCCCTTTATGTTGGGGTTGGTATACCCATACCCATTCTTAACGAGAAGATGGCACGTTATACAGCGGTTAAAGACGATGATATTTATACTCAAGTTTTCGATTATAGTGTCGATTATCCTAGTGGAGTGGCGAAGAGCCTTGGGGAGGTAAGTTATAAAGAGCTGAGGAGTGGTATGATTACACTCAACGGTAAGAAGGTTCCGACAGCACCACTGTCCAGTTATTACAGGGCAAGAGAAATCGCAAACATCCTGAAGGAATGGATAGAAAGAGGGGAATTTATTTTAGGTGAACCTCAGCAACTTCTTACCTCCGTGGCTTCGTAAGTTGTTATTTATGGAGAAAGTTGTTTCATCTCTTTACATGTGGGCGGTTATAATGTAAAACAAATAGCAGGAAGAGATTTTTATGTCTCATTAAGACCTTTAACGATTTTTTTGAAGCTCTCAGATTTCTAAGTGTAATTTTACATGAAAGCTGGTAGATATTTCATAATAGTCATTTTGTTTATGGGGTTTCTTATACTGTCAGGAAATAAAGGGCTTGTTGATTATTTCTCATTGAAGGGGAAACTTTTTGCAATAAAGGCAACAAACGAACAAATAGTAAATGAGAATAGTATGTTGAAAAAAAAGATTACTTTACTTAGACATGATTTAAGATATATTGAGAATATAGCAAGAAACGAACTTGGCATGGTCAAAAAAGGAGACATCATTTATAGATTTGTCGAGTAATATTGTGTTTAAGCGTAGTACTAAGAATCAAGCAGGGAGATTCAATGTTTGAAATAAGCGGTGTGTTTTCGGACAACGGTAAGAAAGTTATCGGCCTTGATGTTGGTTCGAGTCTCATTAAATTAGTGGAAATTGGCGATAGCCGCCAGGGATATGTTCTCAAGAAGTATGATCAGATTCCAATTCCGCGTGGTGTCATTGAGAAAGGTCTTTTACAAGACCAGACGATACTTGCAGAAAAAATCAGAACGCTTTTTAAAAGTTCCAAGTGCCATTTGAAAAACGTTGTTGCTGCTCTTTCGGGTTCTTCTGTTATCGTAAAAAAGGCAAATTTTGCTCAAATGGACGATGAAGAACTGCGCGAGCTATTAACCGATGAAGCAGAGAATTATATGCCTTTTGATGATGTCAGCGAAATCAATTTCGATTTTCACATCATTGGTGAAAATGACCTTAATCCTAATCAAATGGACGTTATGATTGTGGCAGCTAAGAAAGATATTATAGAAAGTTATATAAACGCTATCGAAGAGGCGGGTCGTAAAGTAGCTGTTATGGATGTTGATACTTTTGCCATGGAAACAGCATATGTAGAAAATTATGATTTTGCCGATGAGGACATAATAGGATTGGTAAACATAGGGGCAAGTATGACAGATATCAACATTGTCAAGGGAGGAGAATCTGTTTTTACCCGGAGTTTCCAATTGGGAGGCGATTCTATTACCGAAGCCCTGCAGAAGAAATTGAAAGTTTCTTTTGAAGAGGCTGAAAAAGTAAAAATTGAAGGCGGGGAAAAGAAAAATATAAGCCAAAAAGAAATCCTTGGTTACACAGAGCCGATTTTCTCGGAAATTGAAAGATCAATTGATTATTTCAGTTCTACGTTCATGGATCCGTATATCAAACAGATATTAATAAGTGGCGGATGTTCAAAGCTTCCAGGTATGATTGACATGCTTTCAGAGAGATTACATTGTGAAGTGGAAAGGTTCGATCCCTTTAGAAATGTAGTGTGTAACAGCAAGGTCTTCGACGAAGCCTATCTGGAAGAAATCGGCCCCACAGCAACCATCGGGATTGGTTTAGCCCTGAGGAGGATAGATGATAAAGATTAATCTTCTTCCTTACTGGGAACATAAAAAGAAAGAAGGTATTAGGAAGCAAATCATCTTTGTTTCCGCCTCTTTTGTGTTATTTTTCATTTTGATAGCTTCTTTGCATGTGTATATGACTATGACCGTTAATACTCTCGAAAGGAAGGTTAAGCTTTCAGAGAATAGATTGGCAATACTGACAAAGATAACGGGTGATGTAAATAAATTCAAAAGAGACAAGGCGATTATGATAAAGAAACTTACGATCATTGATAACCTTGAAAAAAACAGGATGGACCCCATTTACCTGTTAGACGAAATTGCCAGAAGTATCCCTGCGGGTAAGATATGGCTTACCAGTGTTTCACAAAAAGATGTTGTTGTGCGTTTAAGGGGTATGTCTATGAGTAATTCTGATATAGCCCTCTTTATGATAAATTTGAAAATGGCCAGGCACATAAAATCGGTGGATTTAGTTTCATCTAAACAGATAAATTATTCTAACGTTAAATTGATGGACTTCTCGTTATCCTGTACATTGAAGAAGGGTTAAAAAATGTCAATTACAGCAGAAGACATTAAGAAAATGCCCAACAAGTACAAAGTCATGCTGGTTTTCTTTGTATTTATTCTGATCGGATATTTTTATTATTTCTTCTTTCTTCAAACCACATTGGATAATAAAAGCAAGCTGGAAGCGAGGTTGAGTAATCTTCAAAAACAGATTCAAGCGAAGGAGCTTGTGGCCAGGCAGATAAAGAAACACAAAAAGGAATTAGCTGAATTGAGAGAAAACCTGGAATTAGCTTTGGCCAGGTTGCCCGAACAAAAAGAAATTCCCGGTCTTTTAACCTCAGTTTCTCAGGCAGGAATAAAAACGGGGCTTGATTTTTTACTTTTTCAGCCGGCGTCTCCGGTCTCCAGAGATTTTTATGCCGAGATACCCGTGAAAATTGTCATTGTGGGTAGCTATCGCGATATTGCCCATTTTTTTGTAAGTGTTGCAGATCTCCCTCGTATAGTGAACATAAAAAATATTTCAATCCAGGGGGGAAAGAGCGTTGCGGAAGGTAAGAAGAATCTTCTCACGGTGAATTGTCTTATAAAAACGTATATGTTTTTGGAAAAGAAACATGAAGGTAAAAAAAATAAAAAACGTAGAAAATAACTGGTTGGGAATTACTATCACCTTGATTTTTCTGTCTCTCATGGTTTTCCTATTGGTTTGCCCTGTTTATGGAGATAACACAAAAACTGGAAACGGTAACCCCCTTAGCTTTGATATAGAGGGGGCGCCGGATCCCTTTAATCCAATTATTAAACCGGCTATCGAGAAGGTGGGGGGAAATAAGTACAAAAAAGAGAAAGACATAACTCCCTTGACCCCGCTCGAATTATTCGGCATTGAGCAACTCAGGCTTGTAGGTATTACAATGGGCCAAGGGAAGGAAGTGGCCATGATAGAAGATCCTACGGGGAAATTTTATCCTGTTGGGAAAGGCACTCTCATTGGTTTCAACAAAGGCAGGGTGACCCGGATATTAGCCAATAAAGTTATTGTGGAAGAAAAAGAAGAAAATGCTATGGGAAAAGCTAAGATAAACCGGGTTGTATTGGAGCTTTACACTGAATCAGGTGGGGAAAAACCATGAAAAAGAAAAGACTTGTGATATTTATCCCTTATTTTATTATCTCATTGATTATTTTCGGTTGTGCTACTGGTAAAGATAAAACTGTCATCAAGACCATACCATCTGACAAAGGGGAAGAAGTCAAAGCCTTAAGCTATACCGGCGGCTGTATGAAGGGGGTTACATTTGAGAAAATGAAAGGGAAAGAGAGGGTATCATTTCTCCTCTCGGAGGTATCTGGTTTTGATGTCGAAAAAAAGTCGGATCGTTCTATTGTAATAAAGTTAGCCAATACGTTTGTATCAGACAGACTAAAGGGGCGACAGGGCGTGGGTCTGTTGAATAATGTCCAGTATGTCGTTCCTGTCCAGAAGATCATCAACGGTAAGAAATGGTCTTATGTCGAAATAACGCTTGGGCAAATGGTTCCTTACAGGATCAGGGAAGATATTAGAGGCTACATTATTGATTTCGATGTTTCTACCCTACCTTCGAAGGTTGCAAAGAAGGATGAAGGACCCGTCCCGATGGAAAAATCGGCATCAACGATGAAAATATTTGATCTGATTAAAAAAGAAGAGTTACAAAAAGAGAAAGACAACAAACAGACTGGGAATATAGTAAAATACACGGGTAGGAAGATATCCCTTCTCAGCTTTCAAAAAGCCGATATTAAGGGTGTACTCAGAGCGATATCTGTATACAGTGGATTCAATATCGTTTCCGGTCCGGATGTAAAGGGTAAAGTTACCATCCACATGAAAGATGTCCCCTGGGATCAGGCGCTGGATACAGTCCTGGAAATAAACGGCCTTGGGAAGAAACAATCGGGAACAGTAATTACGGTATTGCCGCTGAAGAAACTAAAAGATGCTGAGAAGGAACAGCAGCAGAAAGATGTGGCTGAAGGAAAACTGCAACAGATTTCCATAGAGGCAAAGATTGTCGAAGCTTCAACGAATTTTGCCAGAGAACTGGGAATTAACTGGGGCGCTGGACATCAGGGTACTTGGAATGACAGGGATTTCGGGATAATGTTTGGAAATGCCGCGACCGGCACCTCTACTTCCCTTCCCGGCGGTATCGGATTGACAAGCAGTAATATTGCAGTAAATTTTCCCGCAGTTGCCGGGATTTCTACTCCTGCGTTAGGCATCTTAATGGGAACGGGTAAGTGGGTTTTGGACGCTCAGCTGTCTGCCCTTGAAACAACTGGTAAAGGGAAAATCGTTTCATCTCCCAAGGTAACAACCCTTGATAATGTGTGGGCACAGATAAATCAAGGAGAACAAATTCCCTATACTAACCCCGGTGAAGGGAATTCGGTGCAATTCAAAGATGCAGTGTTACAATTAGATGTTAAGCCTAATATAACCCCGACCGGGAAAATATCTATGGAAGTTAAGGTAAAAAATGACTATGCAGACTGGAACAAGACCGATACAAATAATAAAAATCCTCCCATAATTAAGAGTAGGGTGGAATCAAAGATTGTTGTCGAGGATGGGGAAACATTAGTCCTCGGTGGAATTTATAAAACAAATCAAGTGGAAACAGTAAGTGGAACGCCCTGGATTTCAAAAATACCTGTCCTTGGTTGGCTTTTCAAATATAAAAACATCACTACAGAGAAAAGAGAGTTGTTAATTTTCATTACACCCAGGATTGTGTCGAAACAGGGTACATAAATTTGCAAGACTTGAGGGGTCCCATTTATACTGACCGGGGGACCCCTTCTATGGATATACAACCTTAACAGTAGTGTATAAACCACCCCTTATGTTGAAATTTCCTATAATCTCAGCTTTTTTGGGATGAACCTTTTCCGTAAAATCACTCAAGATCCGGTTTACAACCTCTTCGTGAAAGATTCCTTTGTTACGATATGAATTCAAATATAACTTCAGTGACTTTAGTTCAACCAGAAGTTCATCCGGCACGTAATTGATAATAATTTCAGCAAAGTCGGGCTGGGAAGTCATTGGACAGAGACAGGTAAATTCCGGGAATCGTATCCGTACTTCATAATCATGCCTTCTGTATTTGTTTTCTATAGTTTCCATAAATCCTCACTAATATGTAACAAAATGGAGTGTCAAGGATGGCTATTCCTACCTTGATTAAATATTGGCTGAAGATCATTATTGCAATGCTTTTTGCGGGATATATTCCTCCGAAGGCTATTCCTATAAACAGTACGGAATCAATTAGTTGGGAGATGATTGTGGAAAAATTGTTCCTCATCCAGAGATGCTTGCCGGAAGTTTTATCTTTCCACCAGTGAAAAGCCCACACGTCATGGTTTTGAGAGATCAAATAGGCTATCATGGATGCCAGGACGATTCTTGGAGTTGACCCAAGAATAATATTATACGCCTCCTGTTGTTTCCAGAATGACGCTGGTGGAAGTATTTGACTGATATAAATTATTAGGACCATTATAAGTGACATGTAAAAGCCCATCATAACAAGATCTTGAGTTTTCTTTCTTCCCTCTATTTCAGAGACAACATCGGTAAAAAGAAATGTTAAGGGGTAAAGTATAATAGCCGCAGGCAATATGAGACCCCCTGCATCAATAATCTTGGTAGCTATAATATTTGATAAGAGAATTGAAGAAACAAACAAATACTTTATGAAGCAAAGGTTTGATGAAAACATATTAAAATTCCTTGAAATATTTATATGAATAACGTAACTACTCAGCTGGATAGGCTAAAGGCTGAAGGAAAAACCTTTAGCCCTTAGTCTTCATTGCTCGTTGCTCAGTCCTTGCCGGGTTAGGAGAATATCAGTATCCTTCAGTCTACAGCCTTCAGGCTAATAAACTGAGCAGTTACAATGATTCAGAGTCGTGAGTGTTTAGCATTTTGATGGCAGGTGTGTCAATTGGTTTCTAGAACCTTTCAAAAGCCCGGCCTGTATCTCGGACTCAGCTCTTTTTCTCAGGGGAGAAGATGGATTTCTCACTTGACACGCAAAAAGCGCTGTGTTATCCGGCCTTTCATTCGTGGTTAAAACCACAATTCTCTATTCGCCGGAGGTTTTCATCTATGATTTCTCCAAGTTTTGCAGAACGAAAAAATTTCATTTCCGAAGCAGAAAGATATTTAGGGAAAGGGTTATGCGAAAAGGCCATTACACTTGCTAAGGAAAGGCAGGGTCGTTTTCCAGGGGACGTGGATGCATGGCTGGTTATTGCTTCCTGCTGGGCCCATATGGGAAAACTAACAAAAACTTCTGAAATCTTGAGAGAGCTGGAAAAAGTTATTCAGGATTGGTCTCGAATCTATAAATACTTGGGAGATATTTATCGGGAAAGGGGGTTGGTAGAAGAGGCGATACAATTATACCGGAAAGCCCTGGGTCTTAACCCCGACCCCGAGAAGAAGAAAGAGATATCAGAAAAAATTGACTCTTTAGGAATGGGAGATAACCTCGATAATCTTATTCAGGGTGACGAAGGGGGTAATATTGAGCAGATTTCATCAGATTTTCACACCATTACCCTGGCTGAACTGTATATTAACCAGGGTCATTTAACAATGGCGAGAGATGTTTTGAAAAAAGTGATAAAGGGGGATCCCCGGAATGTGAGGGTAATTGAGCAACTTGAGCATGTGGAGGCCTTAATCGGTAAAGGGACCAGAAATAAACAAACGACAATTATTGAAGAGTTGAATAAGTGGTTAAGCAATCTTCAGAGGAGTGAACATTTCCAAAAGAGTTGGTAGGATGATAAGGAGTCAAGCTAGTTAAATGCTTAAGGATTATAAAGCACTCGACCCCTTGAATCCTCGAACCCTTTACATCAACTAATCGGGAGAACATCCTAATGTTTGAGCCTTTCATATACGAGAAGAGAATCTCACGTATTAGATCAATACTGAGAGCCAATAATATCGAGGGGATCTTGTTTGTTTGTATGACAAATATACGGTATCTTGTTGGTTTTACGGGCAGTGACGGTGTTTTGTTTATTGGAGAAAAAATAAGTGTTTTGTTGATTGATGGTCGTTACGTTACGCAGGCAGGAAAGGAAGTCACGGGTTGCGAGATTCTTGAGTATAAGGATAAAATAGAGAGTATTACCACGCTTCTTTTTGACTGTGGGGTGAAAAGTATCGGGTTTGAGTCGTCGGCTCTTACCTGTGATCAATATTTCAGCCTGAAAGATCAATTAAAGGAAGTGGTTTTAAAACCTCTGTCAACGGATATTAACTTGATCAGAGCAATTAAAGATAGTAATGAAATTAAGTATATCAGAAAAGCGGCCCATATAGCATCTCGATCTCTTATGTCCATTGTGGAAGAAATAAGGCCTGGAGTGAGTGAAAAAAATGCTGCCTTGATCCTGGAATCGAAAATGGCAGATTCAGGGGGAGAAGGGCTTTCTTTTGAAACTATTGTTGCTTCTGGCCAGAATTCAGCATTGCCACACGCAAAGCCGGGATTTCACAAAATTAAGGAAGGGGATTTTGTTGTTATAGATTATGGGTCCCTTTACAATGGTTATCATTCGGATGAAACACGTACCTTGGCAGTGGGTGAAATAACAGAAAAACAAAAAGAGATATACAGTATTGTTAAAGATGCTCATGATATGGCATTGGAAGCTGTCAAAGCCGGTGTGTCGTGCCGTGAAATTGACAGAATTGCCAGAGGATGGATAGAAAAGGCTGGTTTCGGACAATACTTTTCCCATGGCACAGGTCATGGTGTAGGCCTTGAGGTTCATGAAGCCCCTGTGATTTCCATGAAGAGTGAAGGTTCTCTTGAGGCAGGGATGGTCATTACCGTCGAGCCTGGCATATACATACCGGGGTTATGGGGGGTTAGAATAGAAGATATGGTACTGGTTGAAAAAGACGGGTGTGATATTTTGTCCAACATATCAAAAGAACTGGAGATTTTGTAAATATTTATTGTTGGATCTCTGTGACTGAAAAAGCTTGACAATTTATGGTAGAGGATAATTATTATGGTTGGTTTTCCAGATGATCTGCTTTACAGCCGGGAGCATACATGGGCAAGAATTGATGGAAATATGGCAACGATCGGGATAACCGATTATGCTCAGGAGGAATTGGGAGAAATTCACTCCGTTGAGCTTCCTCATATTGATACTTTTATAGAGCAGGATGAACCTTTCGGGACTGTAGAATCTACGAAAACCATTGCTGAATTAATTTCTCCTGTTAGTGGTGATGTCGTCAGTGTCAATGAAGATTTATTTGATGATGTGGGAATTTTAAACAGTGATTTTTACAATACCGGCTGGTTAATTGTTGTAGCCATAGTTGATCCGAGCGAACTGGACAATCTTCTTGATTCGATGGAATATGCTGATTATATAGAGGAAGGAGAAGGGGATCGGTAATATAAGATGAAAGAGTGGAGATACCTTTCTTTTAATCAATGCGATGCATTTGAAAACATGGCCATAGACGAGGCCATTTTCAGGGAAAATCAAAGGCGGAAGATGTCTCCTACGCTTCGGTTCTATGGCTGGATGAATCCTTCGATATCACTGGGATATTTTCAAAATGTAAAGAATGAGGTGAATTTAGAATTCTGCCGTGACAAAAACATACATATTGTGCGGCGGCTCACAGGAGGTAAGGCTGTTCTGCATGAAAAAGATATTACTTATTCTGTCGTGGCACGAGAAAAGAACCCCCTTTTCCCTCCCGGCCTTCTCGGAACATACAGAGTTATCAGTGGGTGTATTGCCTTGGGGCTTGCCAAACTCGGTATAAATGCGGATTTAGCGCAAGAAAGCAGATCGGCTGAATCTTTATGTTTGCAAGCATTCTGTTTTTCAGCACCTTCCCAATATGAACTTCTTGTCAACGGCAGAAAGATTTGCGGTAGCGCTCAGATGAGATCGAAAGGGGTGTTCCTTCAGCATGGATCTCTTTTAATGGATTTTGATCCGCAGCGTATCTATTCAGCGATGGGAAAATCTACGGGAGATATCACCAGGGGAACAAGTAATCTTGAAAAACAAGTGACATCTATTTACGAACATATTGATCCAAAGATCAATTATACGGAGTTGTGTCAATTATTAGCCTCGGGGTTTGAAGAGTATTTAGGTATTCGTCTGGTTAGAGGAAAACTGACACGTGAAGAAAGAATACTTAAAGAACAATTGTTAAGATATAAGTATATGAGTAGTAATTGGAATATGGAAGGAAAGGCTGTTGAATGGAGATCCAAAGAACCATAAAAAAGAATATTTTGCGACAGGAAGCATATCCGATTGAGAAAATAGAGTGCCGCATAAAGCTTGATGCGAATGAGAATCCTTACACACTTTCCCCCCCTCTCAAAGAGAAAATGTTTAAATACCTGAAAGCAATTTCACTGAATCGTTATCCTGATCCCCGTTCCTCTGAGTTGCGGGCAAGACTTGCGGATTATTTAAGGGTTCATGATGATATGCTTCTTATAGGTAATGGGTCAGATGAGCTTATTCAGATGTTATTAATAGCTTTTAATTCGTTGCCTTCAGGTGCTGTGATCATCCCGGTTCCTACATTTGCAATGTATAAGATCATTGCTTTAAATACAGGCCATAAGATTATAGAAATTCCTTTAAACGATCAGTTTCATCTCAACGCGGAGCTGATGCTTGATACGATATCACAAAACAATCCCAGTTTGGTATTCCTCAGTTACCCGAACAATCCCACTGGTAACCTTTTTAATCGGGAAACGATTGAGAAAATCTTGAAGCAATCAAATTGTCTTGTCGTTATTGATGAAGCGTATTTTAATTTTTCAGGGGAAACCTTTTTACCCAATCTTGATAAATGGGAAAATCTTATTATTTTACGAACCCTTTCCAAGGTAGGTCTTGCGGCCATGAGGCTTGGCATTCTTATAGCTCAGCCGTCAATTATTCACGAATTGAACAAAGTAAGGCTTCCATATAACATTAATGCCATATCTCAGGCGACCGGGCTTTTCTTCCTTGAAAATAAAGATGAGTTTTTGAAACAGACACGCCGGATCATTACCAGCCGGAATAATCTCTTACGTGAGCTGAAAGGTATAGAAAAAATTCATCCCTATCCCTCAGACGCAAATTTTATTCTTTTTAGTTGTGCTAATGATAAAAATGAGTTATATAATTTACTTCTTGAAAAAGGAATTTTGATAAAGAATTTTACATCTCTCGGTATCTTGAAGGATTTCATGCGAGTAACAGTAGGTAGTGATGAGGAAAATCGAGAATTTCTGGTAGCATTAAGGGACATAATCCGCATTTAAGGAGAGTGATATAATTTAATGTAAAAAGCAGGGTAGAGCCGTCGCATTATATATGTGAGGCGGTCTGCCCTTTTTTTATGCCGACATTTTGTATAACTGATTGATTTGTTGTGTGTAGTATATGCGGTGCTTTGTTATACTTATTTTATAACAGACTTTAAACAGAAGGGGAGGAATTATTTTTTGGAAGTAAGAGTAATTGAAAATGACGTAGAAAGGGCCTTGAAGATCCTGAAAAACAAGCTTTCGAAGAATGGGTTATTCAAGGAACTCAAGTTGCGAAGGGCGTACGAAAAACCCTCTGTAAAGAAAAAGAGAAAAGCATTAGAAGCGCGACGGAGGTTGGCCAAAGCAAAAAGAAGAAGGCGTTTTTAACATAGATGAGAAACAGTTTCTTGTAGATACACTTTCCATTGATGAATCATGGCGGGTGTTTCAGATCATGGCTGAATTTGTCAAGGGCATTATTGCCAGGATAGCCTGATGGATTACAAAGAGCAGGGTAGTAAGGTGACATTGGATACCACTTTGAATGATATCAGAAAAGGTCATATAGCTCCCTGCTATCTCATTTATGGCGACGAAGAATATCTGGCTGAAGAGGCACTTCGCCGGATTGTTGATCTTATCCTGCCCTATGATGAAAGGAGTCTCAGCCTTTTCTGGATGGATGGTCAAAATACAGATATAGACATGATATGTGAATCTATTCTTACCCCGCCACTCATACCTGGCAAAAAAGTAGTCGTTGTAAATAATACCCTTCTTTTTTCCTCTAAGGGATCATTCCCCGATTTGGTAAACCAAATTGTTGAAAATATCGAAAGTAATCCACAGCGGGCAGGGAGAGCTTTTGCTGTGTTTTTGCAAATGGCCGGGTGGACTCTTGAAGATCTACAAGAGGGTGGCTGGGAGAAAATCTCCGACGATGATTGGCATGAAACTGTGGGTGATAAATCCGGGACAGGTAGAGAAAAGTGGCTTCCGAAGGTGTTGGATATCTGTGCCAAATCCGGTGTTCAGGTAAGGAGTGATTATAATAGTCCGGACTTATTGGAAGAAGTGCTGAAGAAAGGTTTTCCTGAGGACAATTGTCTCATTCTGGCCGCTGATTTTGTGGATAAAAGAAAAAAGATTTTTAAAGTCATCTCTGATTATGGAGTAACACTTCACTTTTCCAAGGTTAAGGGTGAGGCAAGGCAGAAAGGTATGTTCTTAAACGCTGCAAGAGAAATTCTTGAACGAGGAGGTAAAAGACTGTCACCGGGAGCAATTAACGTACTGGGAAAAAAGACAGGTTTCAACCTGAGAGAGTCAATGGGAGAGCTGGACAAACTGATTACCTATGCGGGGGATGATGACATCATTGGCGAAGGAGACATAGATGTCATTACCGGGAAAACGAAAGAAGATTCTGTCTTTGATTTAACATCTGCTCTCGTTAGCAGAAACCTTAAAAAAGCCCTTTCAACATTTCGGGATCTTATCGATCATCGTGTTCATTATCTTATGATAGTTACCATGATAGGGAGGGAAATTCGCCTTCTCCTTCAGGGGAGAATCCTTCTAAAATCAGGGAACCTTCCATCTTTCCAGAGCGAAATGGATTTTAATAAATTTCAGCGTGTTGTTTATCCTGAAATTAAAAGATTAAGTGATAAACAAGGGAAAAAGAGTCGGGGGCTTACAGGTCAGCATCCCTATGTGATCTATAACGCATTAAAAAATGCTGAATCGTTTTCATACAATGAGCTGGTGGGGTATCTGGAGCAGATCAGCAACACTGATATCGCTTTAAAAACAACGGGAAAAGATCCGGAGCTTACTATTGAGCGACTTCTCATTGAAATATGCAAACAAAAGGCGAACAGCTAAAAGGTCCAAATTGCTTCCCCTCCCTCGAAGGGAGAGGGTAAATACGACGCCACTTCGCACACTTACATTCTCCTCCCCTTAATCCAATCCAGTCAGGGGAGGTGAAATCTGACTTTTTACGAGACCATCACATTTAGCTTTTTTCTACAGTTTTCTCAGTCTTGTTGATGCCTTTCTTTTTTTCCGGGATAACCGTTTTGACGGGCCCTTTTTCTTGCTTGACGTTCGTTCGTTGTCATCATCTACACCTTTTCCCTCATAAGAGTCAGGAACGCCCGCTTCAATTGTTTGTATTCTAACTTCGAATTCGGGAGAAGAAATAGCAACGCCACCGCTTCTGCTTATAGAGTCTGCTATATCCCTGTCCGATGTAACGACAATAATCTCCCTATCGCTTTTTCTTGCCATTCGTTTGATAACTTCGTCGGCCTTTTCACCTCTTTTAGAGTAGATAATTGTGATACCAGCCTCGTTATGGCGTTCCTCTTTCGGGGAACCGCTTATCCACCCGTCGAAGACAACAGTTATTTTGTGTCCCTTCAATTTTTTAAAATGGGAAAGCCTTCGGATTAATTCTTTACGTCCCTCCTCAAGACTGAATCTTTCAAAACGCCTAAGGGAATCCGATTGTCTGATAAGATTATATCCATCAATGATGATATTCATTTTATAATCAATCGTCATTAAGGATTTTTTTCATAGATTGTATTGTTTGTTTATAGTCTTTGTTTTTGAAGACAGCTGAACCCGCTACGAAGATATCAATACCTGCTTCTTTGAGGGACCTTATATTTTCTAAATTCACACCGCCATCTACTTCAAGGAGAACGTCGGGCGCTTTTTCATCAATAAGATTTCGTGCCTTTTTTATTTTCTCAAGGATATTCTGGATAAATATTTGGCCGCCAAAACCTGGATTAACGGACATTATCATAAGAAGATCAATATCTCTGATGATCTCCTCAATCAGGCATAAAGGTGTCGCAGGATTAATAGAAACACCGGCCTTTAATCCCTTTTCTTTAATGAAAGCAATTGTCCGGTTAAGGTGAATTTCTGCTTCTGCGTGGACAGTAATGAAATCACTTCCGGCATCGACGAAAGCCTGGATGGATCGCTCAGGCTTTTCTATCATCAGATGAACGTCAAACGGCAGACGGGTTACTTTTCTAATTGACGCAATGACAGGTGGGCCAAAGGTCAGATTCGGTACAAAATGACCATCCATAACGTCTAAGTGGATCAGATCTGCACCCGCTTCTTCTACCTTTTGAATCTCTTCTGTGAGTTGGCTGAAATCGGCGGAAAGTATAGAGGGAGCAATTTGTTTCATTTTTCATTACCTCAGATCAATTGGGAATGAGTTCACATCTATGTTACGGGGACACGAAATTTCCCTGTTTGACAAAGATTTCTAATTCTCGATCAAAATTTCATGATGATGGAATGCAAATTACCTGTGTCCACCTCTTTAATGGAGAGTCTCAACTCTTGTGCTTTTTTTGATTCCCCCGGAAAAAATATGAATCCATAGGCTATTTCTTTCGGTTGTATAGATCGCCTTTCAAGAGATCTTGTCTGGATATCTTCCCTGATCTGGCTTTGTACCTCTGTATCGGACAGTCCTTTTGAACCCCCCATGATTAAGCCGGCTGCGCCGCCGACAGCAGCCCCCTTCATGGCAGCATCACCAACACTTTGTCCCGTGACGATTCCAATAGCAGCGCCTATAATAGCGCCGGCAGTACCGGCGAGAAGTCCTGATTTTGTTCCTTCCGGAGCAATCTTGCCGAGTTCTGTTTTCTTTGATATCCGGTCATAGGCCAGACGCGCGTCCAGTATTGGCCAAAGATTGTTGTCAATGTCCACAAGAAATGTTTTCTGGGGAATAATTTCTATTTCATGAGATCCTTTATTGTCAAAGATCACCTGAACTGGCAGTACCCCTGAATCAATGATATCAAAACCAAATGATTCTTTGGCCTCCTTAGGATCATCGTATGACTTGGAGGCAATAGTTGCTCCCGCTACATCCGTTGCGTTTGCATAGGTCGCAGGCATTTTGAAAGGCACAACCTTTCTTTCGTATCTCGCGCACGCAATAAGAGAGATAACAACAAATAATATCACACCGAAAATTGCAAATTTTCTTCTCATTTTCCTTTTTTCCCTTTCATGTGTTGAATCTCTAGAAGCTCCGCTATGCCACTTTGCGGCATTATAACTGGAAGCAACTTGCGTTAATTTGTCATTTCGAACGAATGTGAGAAATCTTGGATTTCTCGTCGTTTTGTTCCTCGAAATGACAGACGTAAAAACCGATTCTCTGCCTTTTGACATTTAAGTTACTTGAAAGTTTATACTAAGAATGTATGCATGTCAATAGTACAAAATGAACAAGGTTCAAGGATAAGTGAGTGAAGACTTGATGGACTTCCCTTTATTTTTTACTTTGTTCCTTTTACCTTTTACCTTTTACCTTTTACCTTGAACCTTGAACCTCGCCCCCTAATCCTTCCTTATAAATGAAATCACCGGTTGGTAATCAAGGTAGCCGTTTTTCATGCCGGAGATAAGAACACGGACGACGGGAACGTTAATCTCTGGATGTGTGAGATCAAAACCTGTGACCTGATGCTTCGATGATAATGTATCTAACAAACTGGAAAGGTTTCTTGAATATCGTTCTCCTGCATCTTTAATGGCAACAGGGCCGGGACACCGCTCAGTCCAGAAGGATCCGGGGACAGATGTTTCGTATGATTCAGGAGGAACCCTGTCTCGAATATATCTGACAATGGAAAAGTATTCACGACGCGTTTTCCACTCCCGGAAAAAGGTGAACGACCGCTGCTGGACCAGTTCCATGATAGCCTTGTAGATGGCTACACGAAGATCAGGATCCGATGCCGTTCCCATCACCAGTATACGACAGTGATGGTCCCAGCTTGTGACAACAGCAGTATAAAACCCTGTTATACGACAGGAAAAAAAGGCCCTGAGGGTCAGATTATTATGTTCAAAAAGGGCCAGCCATGAATCAAAATCCGGATCGTTTTTAAGAACCAGTTCCGTTGGCATAGGTTCTATTTCATTTGCTATTGCATATTGAGCATCACGCTCAACAACCTCACAGATTCCCGATACCAGGGCTTCTTCCAGACTTGAGCCTGCTGCCAGACCGTTGGAGAAGAAAAACCCCAATCTCTTTGTTTCAAATCCTGCAAATGGATAGGCCGAATCGGGAATATCAATGAGAATGAAATCAACGGGGATGGAAACCGTTTCATGTTTGATCAAGTCAATTTCCTGATACCAAACCAGTGGCTGATGGGGAGAAAATTCAATTCCTGGAGGTATGAAAAATGTTCTTGGGTCAATAGCTTCATGCCCCAAGTCTTCGTAGGCTGCAATTTTTATGCGGCCTTCTAAAGGATGATAACTGGCGCTGTAGCGCTCAATTGCTTCCATAATGCATGAAAGGCGCGATTGAGCGGTAGACAACCCTTTTCCGGAATGAATATGGGAAAAATCCAGGTGACCCCATTCCTTGAGGTTTTGAAAATTCACGGAGTTCAAGGCGGATGTGCGGATGGTTAGATGAACTGGAATTCCGAGGGTATCTGTAAAGCTGATATCTACAGGGGGACTCGCGTGTATGCGAGAAAGGAGATGTTCCACCCTGGTCAGAATTACCTCGGCGGATTCCTTCCTCTGATCCATAATATTCGCAATTCTTTTGGATTTATAACTATTCATTTTTTGTGGCTACGTCTTGTGCTTTCCCGGTTTTCGTTCTCAAAAGGCTTCTGGCATTGCAAAGGTTGACAGTCTCGTAAAAAGTCGAATTTCCCCTCCCCTGGTGGGAGGGGATAAAGGGGAGGGGGATATAACTACTTGAAATAGCGGTGTTCTCACCCTCACCCCTACCCTCTCCCATCAAGAGAGAGGGAGTTTTTGCACTTTTTACGAATGCATCAAGGTTGGTGTCCCGCGATTCAACGTAATTGTTACTACACAGCTCCGGGGATGTCAAGATTCTGGCAGTCCTGGAACATACATTCTCCAGAGAGAGGGAAACCCGTGATTTCAGGGGTATGAAAGAACAAAGGATTTGTTGCCTTGACATTTATGCACAATGTTATATATCCTTCGATAGCTTGATGTCGGAAGCTTGGGAAATATCTCATCTTCTTGGAACTTGAAACTTTTGTAAAGGAGGGTACTAATGAAAAAGTTTTCGTTTGTTTGTGCCATGATAGCAGTATTATTTGCACTTGTATTGCCAGTGCAGGCCGAGGATCTCAAGGTGGGAGTCAAAGCCTCAGACTGGTCCTTCAAAGATGCAAATGGTAAAGTTTTCACAATGAATTCCTGGGAGGGTAAGGTTCTTCTGGTTAATTATGTAGATCCTGACGAATCAGATTTAAATGAGCATTTCACCGACGCTATGAAAAAGGCCAAAGAAGATGGATTGCTCACCAGCGAAAAGTACAAGGGTATCGGAATTGTTGATTGCGCTGCTACATGGAAACCAAATTTTCTCATCCGTGCTATTGCAGGTGATAAAGCCAAAAAATACAAGACGGTTATAATTTTTGACTACGACGCTACATTACGAAAAGCGTGGGGTCTTAAAAAAGATACAGCCAACGCAATTATTCTGGATAAAAACCGGGTGTGCCGGGCTATAGTACGTGGTCGGGTCCCGGATGATCAGGTACAAACCCTTGTCCAAATGGCAATCGATCTTCAGGGTAAATAAAGTCTTTATTCACGACAACACTGCGTTGTTGCACAGATGTTGCTATCAGCGACAAAAGGATTACGTATTAGGGAGATAAATCCGGCAATCCTGGCCTTTAGCTCTCAGTCCTCATTGCTCATTGCTCAGTCCTTGCAGCTTTGCCAGTTTAGTCCCTTAGTTCTAAAATTCTTTCAAAAATGGCTTCGGCATGAGACTCCGGCGTGAGCTCAGTCGAACGCTCAGCCTTCGGCGAGTTCAGTCGAGCGTGCTTCGTATTTCGAATTTCCAGTTTATCTGGGTTAGGAGTAGGTTTATAAATTTATGGCTATTATTATTGATGGAAAGAAAATTTCGCAGGATGTCAGGAATGAGATTAAAGAAAAGGCTTTACACCTTAAAGAAGTGCGAGGAATCGTCCCCGGGCTTGCTGTTATTTTAGTCGGAGATGATTCAGCCTCTGAAATCTATGTTAAAAGAAAGGAAAATGCGTGCAGAGAAGCAGGTTTTTTATCCAAAGAGTTCAGGCTTCCCGCTGACACGGATGAGAAAGAGATATTTGATATTATTTATAAGTTGAACCAGGATGAAACAATACATGGTATTCTGGTACAGCTCCCCCTTCCGAAGCAGATCAATCCCGAGTCTGTCATAGAAGCTGTTGACCCCAAAAAGGATGTCGACGGTTTTCATCCTTATAACCTGGGCCATTTATTTACAGGTGACCCTTTTCATAACTCTTGCACCCCTTCAGGCATTCTGGAACTTTTAGATCGTTATGGAATAGAAATAAAAGGTAAAGAAACCGTTATTGTAGGTAGAAGTAACATCGTTGG
>Ga0209121_10000700_pt1 | contig 35411 bp, 26 predicted proteins | sample Cruoilmetagenom3_FD_187292 | JGI IMG/M metagenome (GOLD analysis project Ga0209121, IMG submission 187292) | Oil polluted marine microbial communities from Coal Oil Point, Santa Barbara, California, USA - Sample 3 (SPAdes) (version 2) | ecosystem: Environmental > Aquatic > Marine > Oil seeps ... | reverse complement strand
TTTTGGGCCTTCCTCAGGAGAACCATTATATAAACGCTGGAAACGGCAGAGCCTTATAAATTCTCACCGGCAGAGCCGGTGGATTAAATTTTGATTTAGCCGCTGAAAAAATCTCAAAGAGATGGACAATTCCAATTTTTGCCCCGCCTTAAGGTATCCCCAAGGAAATGCTGATAATTAATGAACGAGAATTCGTAGGGTGGCGGCTTGCCCCACCAATCAAATCAGCAATAATCAATAGTCAATAGTAAAAAATCAATGAAAAGGGCTGTCCCTAGTTTTTCCCAAATTCCAAAAAATCGATCCGGTTGGCTGTCCGCAGCTAACCGTTTTTCGGCATACATCGTATCTCAGAAGTCGTTATCACTTTTCTTCCTTCTATATCGCCGCACGTCGCGCACATCGCACTGGAATTGACTACTCTGGACGATATGGACCTTAACCGATTGAAGGTCTATACGCAACGCCACTTCTCGGAGGTCCATATCGTAGGCATGCCGTTCACTTTCGACGAATTTTGCCACATCAGGCCATCGGTCTTCTTCATCCCCTTTTCTGGACGGCTTCTCAGGCGGAAGCTCCTCCCACACGGTGTACTCAAAATCGTCTTGGTCACCACTCATTTGGCTTTTGTCTGCGTCGAGTTCGGTTCCCTCTGGGATATCCATCGCTTCAACCCTCGCGGCTTTGTGAAAAAGGACGACATTAAGGGAATCGCCTGTCGTTTGGACCGATGGAAACACTATTCCGTCGAGCAGAGGTTCATTTTCGGTGGCGAGAAAATCCGCGATTGCTTGAGTCGAGAGATACTCCAATGCCTCGTCATCCGGCATGACGGGCCTTGCAATACTCTGACTAAGGGAGCGTAGGAACTTTGCTCGCTCAAGACGAGCTGTCCATTCGGGGTCAAAATAGCTGCCAGGTTCGGTCACTGCGCGTAGAGCGGTGAGATCAAGAAGCCGGAGGGGCCGAATGATGCCAAAGCGAGCGACGGCAACCTGGCTACCTACAGGTGGTCGAACTTCGGCAATAGCCGTAACAGGATCGGTTGCGCCATAGAAAACCGATATGCCATGCGCGTTCATGCGCCCGGCGATCGCAAGTAGTGATGGAGGGGAGCCAAGATGACGATCTGGGCGGCAAAGCGCCTCCTTAAGCTTTTCATCAAACTGAAAAACACGTGCTCGATAGAGCGCTTTCATTTTTGCCTGCTGTCCAGCATCAATTACCAATGGTCGGTCATCGGTCGAGGACATCTTATCGATTCCGCCGAAGATCGAGGACAGAAGCTCTGCTGCAGCCCGGCTGAAGAAACGCGCCTCAGTCTTCAATGACTGCTCAAAATCACCCCACTGTTCTTGCCACATATAGTCGTCGATTCCACTCTCCTCATAATAAGACTCTGAACAAAACTCGGTCTCCTCACCCGACTTAGCAGCTTCGAAAGAGCCATGCTTGTCGTCCAGGATGGCTTGGATGTCCTGAGCCGCCTCTTCCGAAATGCCTGCGGTTTCCGCAATTGCCCACACCACCGGCTCGCCGTCTCGCTCCCATTGATAGTCTGTCTCCAGATCTGTTCGTCTGAAGTGCTGTTTGAAGACTGTCTCGATGCGCTCAGCCATGTCCTCAATCGTGTAGGACCGGGCACTCTGACCACAATAAGAGCATTGTCCGCGTTGACCCTTACGCCGCACTTCAGCCTTCAAGTACTCCTCACCGATGCACTTGTAGCAGAGCCTTTTCGCCCTTAATTCATCAATATCATCATAGTCTGTCATGTATCTGCCTGTCCCTAAAGACAAACACCGAAGTTCATTAGTCTGATCGTTATATTATCGACCAGAATCGAAAGGCTGATAATTGAACAGGAAAATTAAATGTGCCCGCTATATTTTCTGTATAATATTTATCGTTAATTCGAACAACTCGCTTCTTTTTCCTGTTTCCACAGGAATAAGATTATTTCTGTCATCTGCTGCTTCTTCTTCAATGTTGCTAATTGATATTATACCCATTTTAAGAGTCAGAAACGAAGAAAATCCGACTTTCAATTATTAGGGCGATTGAGAATGGTTAAATGTTGATAACAAAATCGAAAAATCGTGAAAAAAAGTGAAATTTTTTATATTTCGCTTGGAAAAAAACTGTTTTTTAACAAAAAAAACGGGTTGATAAGTGAATCAGAGAATTGATGAATTAGACGAAAATACCTAATAATCAGCATTCCCTAGGGGATGCCTTACGGCGGGGCAGCTCGTGCCTAAGGTTTAAGCTGCGCCATCCTACCTGTCTATGAAATACGATATACGACATACGCACGACGAATAGTGGCCGCCGTGTAAAGGACTTTATTTTGAAATGTGCTTGACTTTTGGGATTGAATTTAGTATAATACCTAACTAATTGACTATTGATTATTGACTAATGACTAATGATATAAGACAGGATAACAGGATGACGTGGATTTATAGAGCTAAATAAGACAAAAAGCCTTTTGTTTAAGAATAATCTACGTAAATCTTGTCAATCCTGTCCAAAAGAAAGCTAGTTGAAAAAACAAAGCCAATTTACTCGTATTGCGTGCTGCGTGCTGCGTATTGCGTAAGGGAATTTGAAAAAACAAAGCCAATTTTCCGGTGTGGAATATGGCGCAAAATCTTATATGAAAAGACTTTATGCTAATAAGCCACCCTGCAGAGTGTAAAAAAACAAAGCCAATCAAACCCAATCGTATGAAAGTCAAAAGTTAAAAGTCAAAAGGTAAAATGAGAAAACCAATTTGAAAAAACAAAGCCAATTCTCCGGCGGGGAATATGGCGCAAATTTTTATATAAAAGGACTTTATGGTAAAAAGCCACCCTGCAGAGTGTAAAAAAACAAAGCCAATCAAACCCAATTTACTCCATTTTGCTGAATTGGTGCTTATTCGCGTAAACCTGTGGCTTAGCCATTTGTGATTAATAGGATTTAACATGCATATAGAATTACTCATCAGGCAAGTTATTACTGCGTTATTTTGTATATCGGCAGTCGTGAGCAGTGCGGTAGCAGCGCAAGAGACAACGAAGCCTAAGCCGGTACCGCGGATGCAGGTGGTTCCTATGCCGTATGACCAGGCTTCGTTTCAGCGGGACGGCGTCGAGTTGACTCGATACCACTTCGGGCCGGGATTGCATCGGCCGTTTCTGTTTCCGGTCATGGGGCCATCGGGACGGTCCCTTACGCGCATGGGGCATCCGCATGACCCGGAATCGCACAGCCATCATAACTCAGTCTGGATATCCCATAACGACGTCAACGGGACAAGCTTCTGGAGCGATAGCGGCAAAGGAAAGATTCGCCACAAACGCATCGTCGAGTTTGAGGATGCCGATGAGCGAGCATTTCTGGTAGCCGAGAATGAGTGGATCAATAACGATGCTAAGGTTCTGCTAATAGAAACACGCAGGATAACGGTTTCTCCGCTCTCGAACGGTGAATGGCTCCTTACAATCGATATGGAATTCAAGGCAAATGATGGAACTGTCACGCTTGGCAAGACACCCTTCGGGATGATCGGCGTGCGAATGGCCAAGACCATCGGCGTCAACGACGGCGGCGGGAAAATCCGCAACTCCGAGGGAGCGGTAAACGAGAAAGAGGTCTTCTGGAAAAAAGCCGGTTGGGTCGACTACTCCGGTGCGATTACAAACGAGAAACGCGAAGGTATTACGCTCTTCGACCATCCGGACAATCCGAACTATCCATCCGTTTTCCACGTCCGCAACGACGGCTGGATGGGAGCATCTTTAACATTCGACGGCCCCAGGGAAATCCGGCCCGCTAAGCCTTTGCACCTTCGCTACGGTCTGTACGTCCACAGTGATATCAAACCTGTGAAGGAAATCGAAACAGTCAACCAGCTATGGCTAAAGAGATTACGACAACAAGCAAATTGAAGGGTGACTCCGAGCTGGAAAATCCTGTCACTTTTCTTGTTTTTGGATAACAAGTCCAAACAGTTAATCCGGGTTAACGGTTTTGCCTGAAACAATTCAGCGAACTCTGCGTTAAACGCTAAAAGCTATAAAAATTCAACTTTTAGCTCGATATCCGTTTTGGGATATATTTTACCCCAGCGCCATCTTTGAGTGCTTGTTCATTAATATCGCCCTGTTTTTAGCCGATATAACGAATTGCTGAGATTAAACATCCGAAAAACAATTCAAGAGAGGTGGATTATGAAAATTTGGAAAATCGTTGTTCCTTTGGTCATTATCGTCGCTGCTGTGTATGCTGTGCCCCGCATTGGTAAATCCACAGTTATTGAACAAAATGGAAACCAATTGTCCATGACGATAGGTAAACATTGTTTGACCGCCTCTGCCATTAGCAACGAAATCACCGATTCTTTCCTCGTTATCGGCGGCTCATGCGGAGGCGATATGTATTTTACCACTCTGCTTTCAGTCATTCCTCTCGATACAGCCGAGCGTTTATATCGAAATTACGGCAATTTTCGTATGTGCAGTTCCCCGGGAGCCGCCGAAGGGAAGCGGAGTGTCATACCGGTGCTTCTTTATGCGGACAATCGTAATGCTGAGCGAAAGTTAAAGACTGTTAATAAGCTCGCAAAGGCCGCCAAAGATCCTGTCATTAAAATGACATTCGTGCAATTAAACATCACCGACCATAAAATCAAGCACGGCGACCAGATGATACAGGTTACCTCTCAAGATAATACTGACGCTTTCCTTGTTAAAGACATCCAGATTATCCAGGAGGAACATAACTTCTGATACTCCACCTCAAATTGTTTTCCCCTGCGCTAATACAGACCCATCGGTTCGAGCTCTGCTCGGTTTCGTGGATGCAGATCCTTCGTCAGGCTCAGAACAAGCTATTGATGACTGTCGGGTGGATTTGGATGAGTTTGTAGATGTACAAATCGAAGTTGAAAAAGCAAAATTTTCGGAATAAACGTTAAGGAGGAAATATTGTAAACCAAGCCGGGCTTTCGCCCTTTCAGGTGTTGATGTTGTGGACATGGATGGAGTTGGTGGTGCCGGGGGCACCAAGCGGCTGGCCGGCTACGAGGATTATCTTATCGCCGGCCTGGGACCACTTGTTCTCGGTAATGAGCTTATCGACAAGTAATGTGAACTGCCTGATGTCCTCCGGGATTGGCCGGCAGCATGGTATGACTCCGTAATGCAGGCACATCTGCCGGCATGATCTTTCGTCGGAACTCAGCGCAAGTATGGGCACATCGATTCGTGCCTTACTGAGAAAACGGGCAGATGAGCCGCTTTGCGACCAGACCGCAACGAGCTTGGCGTCTATATCTTCGACAAGCTGCCCGACACTGCGAGCCATCGCCGCGGTGAGCTCCAATTCTTCCGTAGTTGTGCTTTTTGGGTGCATGACAGTGTACTGCTTATCGAGGTAGGCCTCGGTTACCCTTGCTATTCGCTCGATTGTCTGTGCCGCCTTGACGGGGTATTTGCCGATCGCGGTTTCACCGGAAAGCAAAACGGCGTCGGTATAATCCATAATAGCGTTGGCGACATCCGAGACCTCGGCACGCGTAGCGGTTGGGTTTTCAATCATGCTCTGGAGCATTTGCGTGGCAACGATAACAGGTTTGCCAAAATCCCGGCACATTTTTGTGATTCGTTTTTGAATCAGGGGCACTTCGGCAAGATCCATCTCAACGCCGAGGTCTCCGCGGGCAACCAGTACGGCGTGGCTCGCATTAACGATCGGCTCCAAATGCGACAATGCCTGGGGCGTCTCAATCTTGGCTACTACCTTGATATCCGCCCCGGCTTTGCGGATATACTCTTTGAGCCGGTTTATCTCGTCGGCCGAACGTACGAAACTCAACGCCAGGAAATCCAGGTTCCGCTTTATCGCCCAGTCGATACATTCGAAGTCGAACTCGGTTATTGACGGTATCCGCATCGGTGTATCGGGCAGATTGACTCCCTTCCGACTGGACAGAGGACCGCCGTCAATAACCTTGCAGACCAAATCTTCGCCGTCTCGACCGACCACGCTCAGCGTGATTTGGCCGTCATCGAGAAAGATGCGGTGGCCGATTTCCACTTCCTGGTTGAAATGTTCGTAGTTTGTGCCGAAACGGTATGCCGTACCGACTTGATTTCCGGGCACAATGCTGACTCTATCGCCAACATACAGCATCTGCCCTTCCGGCTCGATGCGGCTCATCCGAATTTTCGGACCGCAAAGATCGCCCAGCACAGCGGTCATTTGATGATGCCTGGAGCGGGCGGCATTCACCGTTTCCAGCAATTTGTCATGCTCGTCAAGCGTGCCGTGCGAGAAGTTGATGCGGAAAACATCGACACCATTATCGATCATGGCCTCGATGGTTCCCGCATCTTCACACGAGGGGCCGAGCGTAGCAATTATCTTGGTCTTTATCATTTCAGGCATCCGCCCCAAGCTCAATTCTAATACTCAAATCAGGAATTAACCATCGCTAAAAGCAGCTTAAACTTTCGGACAATTACCCAGATATTCGGTCTCAGGAAGTTCGCCAACCAGAGGCAACGCGTATTCAATGAAAGCATCGGTTATGCCATTGCCTTCGGCGTTAATGAATTCATCGGGCATTGACTTTGTCTTCTCGGCTACATTGCTCGACTCTGTGCGGAACAGCTCGGCCGCGTAGTCCTTTCCGTTGCCGGTCCGCCTGATGGCGACAGAACCGTTATCCTGCTCCATAGCCAGCTTGACCGCTTCTCGCCCGCACCGACGGGCTTCATCCACATCGACTGCCGACTGAATCCCGGGGTAGCTTCTCTGGAGATAACCAAAAGTATCCGCCCGGACGCGTTTCTTCGGACCAAGTTTGGCTTTTACCTGGCCCGCCAGAAAGTCGGCCAGTGCGCCGGTGCCGGATAGCTGCACATTGCCGTGCGCATCGACCTCTGCCTGCTCGGCGAGTTTCTTGGCCCAGGTTACCCCATCGACATCGCAAATTCCCTCGCTGACCGCGACAACGCACCGCTTAAGATCTTCGAAAACTCCGACGACATCACTGACGAACTTCTCCATCGAAACCGGTCTTTCCGGAACATAAACCAGGTGGGGGCCGTCGTCATCCCTCTTTTTACCCAATACCGAAGCGGCAGTTAAAAATCCGGCGTGCCTGCCCATAATCACACCGATTTTCACGCCCGGCAGAGCACGGTTGTCCAGATCGTCGCCCATCAGGGCACAGGCCTCGAACTTCGCCGCGGTTCCGAAGCCGGGGCAATGGTCGGTTACAAGCAGGTCGTTGTCAACCGTCTTGGGGATGTGAAACGCCCGAATGTCATAGTTGGCCTCATCCGCCATTGTGTTCAGGATGTAAGCGGTATTGGCCGAATCGTTGCCGCCGATGTAGAAAAAGTACCGGATGTTGCGTTTCTTAAAAACCTCAAGAATATTCGCACAATATTCTTCATTCGGCTTGTCCCTGCTGGTGCCAATAGCCGAGGACGGCGACGCCGCCACGACTTCCAGTGTTTCTGCCGATAGCTTTTTCAAATCGATAAATTCATTTTTTACCATTCCCGCCACGGCATGAATCGCGCCGTAAAGATTTTCGATTTCCGGATGCTTGTTTGCCTCTTCGATCACGCCGACCAGAGAGGCATTTATTACGCCGGTCGGACCACCTGATTGACCGACCACTGCATTTGCTTTCGGTGCTTTTGCCATTTTCGACAACTCTCCATTAAAAAAGTGACTGTATTATTGTTACTTAAATTCTCTTGTAAGCTTACGAGACTTTTGGACGGCTCCGAGAGCATCAGCCCTCGAATAGCCGGTAAGATAGCGCCTCGCAGCCGGCTTATTACTACGGAACAACTCCATCGCCTTTTTCTCAACCGCCGGCTGGCCCTCAAATACTTTGGCTTCATACTTGTCAAACGCCGCCCGGACAACTCCGATACGGCCTCTGTAATCGGCATTAACTTTATCCTGTAGTCCCTTGAAAACCCACCAGGCCATTCTAAAGTCAGGTTTGAACTTTCCAGGTGATTCGTAAAAGTGAAATTCCAGCGTCAGATTCTCCTTCACATTGACGTTTTGGTAGTACGCTTTCGGTGTCTCAGTGATACCACAGTACCAGGGGGTTAAAATGCTGATACACGGTTCAGCCGAACAGCGCCAGTAAATACAGCCGATGTCCACCGGCATATTGCTTCGCAGTTGGAACACCACCGCCTCCTGCGTAGCTTCTTTACATAGTCCGCCCTCGCCGTGAAATCGCAGAATTTGAATCACGTCCTTAACGGAAAGTGTGCCGGCCGGCCTGACGGAGAACGGCAATCTCCGGTCCGGTTCCTGTTCGATATCTTTTCCCGTTACCAAACACTGGCCCCGCCACTGGCGCTGGTCCATTATGCGTTGCTGCCGTTGACCGTAGGCTTGTGAGAAGTTGAATCGCTCTGGACCGGCCGGATTATACCATCCTCTTTTAACCGCATATTCGATAAGGTCCGGCGAGCCAAGAAAATTGACTTTATCTTCCAGGTTCACTTCGCCGATTATATAGACGTTGGGCAACAGCACAACCGCATCATCGGGCACGCGCTGAGCCACCCAGTGTCTGCCTCTGGTCATCGACAAAAGCCAGGCTTCCTTTGAATCGGCAATAACCAGCGTCCGCGAGCTTGGGTATCCCACCCGCTCGATCAGCTCGCCTGCGATTCGCACTCCTTCTCTGGCCGTCTTAGCACGCTCCGCTATAAGCCGGCGGAGCATGTATCCGATACCGCCTTTCACCAACTGACCCTCCCTTTCGAGCTTTTGCAGTTCCTCCGCTCTGTCCGGACAACCATCACTGACCACGGCCACACCCCATTCGTTGAGATATCCGTCGCTGTAAGTAGCACCGGGATTCTCCGACCAGAGAAAAGAGTAACTTTCTTTTACCTGAGGAACTTCAGCTCCACCCTGAAACTTTACTATTTCTCCGGCTTTATGTTCGATACGGGGTACTCTTCGGAAATTAAGAAAACGCCGGCCATCATTCTGCTCATTATGCCCCAAAAGAACGGCCCCGTCCGTCGAAGCATCCTTACCCACAACGACGGCATAGCAACCGTTCGCTGAAGATGCAAAAGAACCCACAACTAAAATGGCAGCAAAGAAAATATAGACTATTTTGCTTTTATCCATTTTCTACCTCTATTCGAAATACACACAGAACGTCCAAAGTAGTTATTGCTTATGATTTTCGAGTTGTCATTATACAAATAGAATATCATCAGGCAAGTACAATCCTTTGCTGAGAATTATGGATTTCAGACGGCGTTGCAGGTTCTTTTGACCTCATCGGCGATAATTTTTATACCGGCAGCTACGGTCTCTGTTTCCTGAGAATAGTTTACACGGATACACTCGTTTTTATGCTGCCACTTTTCATTTAATCCCGGGAAGAAGTAATGGCCCGGGATGACCAAAACTCCTCTCGCTTTAAGGCGCTCATAGAGTTCGCCGGTCGTAATGGGGAGATTCGGAAACCACAGCCATAAAAAGAACGCCCCCTCGGGCTTGTGCACATGAAAATCAATTCCATCCAGTTCTTTATACACCTGTTCCAGTGTTGTTTGGGCTTTTCGCTGATAATACGGCGTGATAACGTTACGGCTAAGATTGATAATCTCGCCGGAGCGGACCAAATCCCGCATTACGAACGCACCCATTCCGCCGGGGGCAAGGCTCATCACGGCGTTCATCCGGGAGACCATCGTAATGACTTCTTCATTAGCTATAACGATCCCGGTGCGAAGTGACGGCAGACCGAGCTTGGAAAGGCTCATGCAGAAAATTGTATTTTCGTTCCAAACGGCGCTGGCTTCAGTGAAAATAATGTTTGGAAAAGGCATGCCGTAAGCATTGTCAATTATCAAGGGAATATCATTAATAAGGGCAAGCTCATTCAGCCTGGCGATTTCGGCATCCGTAAGGACGTTGCCTGTCGGATTCGTCGGTCTGGAGACACAAATTGCCCCAATCTCGTCGGTAATGTCAATGTTGTCAAAATCGACATGATATTTGAAGACGTGCTCGTCTAAATACTCGATCTGAGGCTTATTGGCTACGAACAAATCGTCTTCCAGACCGACATCGCAATACCCGATATATTCCGGCGCCAGCGGAAACAGGATTTTCCTGCGAGTCCGGTTTTCATAAGGGCCAGCAAACATATTGAAAAGAATGAAAAATGCGGTCTGGCTGCCGTTTGTCAGGGCAACGTTTTCAGGCCCTATGTCCCAGCCAAGCTCACTCCTGAGCAAGGTGGAAACAGCCTCGACGAATTTCCGGTTGCCGCCGGGCGGGTCATAATTCCCGATGGCCCGCTCGAATTCGTCGCCGTCGCGCAGGAGCTTTTCCATACTGCTTCGAAAGTACTTCTGGACATCCGGGATATGGGCGGGATTTCCTCCGCCGAGCATCAGGATATTCCGGCCATCCGAATAGGCGATGCCCAGGTCTTCCATCAGTTGCCCGATGCCCGATGTTTCTGCAATCTTCCGTCCAAACCTGGATACTTCCATAATTTTCTACACCTCTACTGAAACACGCGGAGTCAAAAAATACAGCCACCTTCCGGCGGACTTTTCTTTCAGGATGGCACAAGCCGCCCTGCTGTAAAGCTCCAACTGCCGGCGATACAGTCCGGCACGCTCTTCGGCCTGCCCCGCTGTTATCTTGTCGGTTTTGAAATCTATGATGACCAGGCCCTGGGCCGTACGAACCAGCAGATCGATGATTCCCTGAACGACAATCGTATCCTCTACGTCAGATGAATCCTTCCATCCGGACGCCGGCAGAGCGAAAGTAAACGGCCATTCACGCCGGACTTTATTGACCGGATCGAGTGTCAATCTGCCCTGCTCACGCTCGAAGAATGTCAGGATCGATTCGGCGTCGATTTGCCCGGCGACAATTGGTGCGATGGCGCCGTCCGCCGAAAGCTTTTCTATCGTTTTCTCAATCGTTTCTCTGGTGATTGGCCCGGCTAAATCAAGATGAGAGATGACAAGGTGTGTGGCCGTACCGATAAGACGGGCATCAAGAGACTTGCCGGACTGAGCCTCGACTAATGGCAAAGCACACGGCCTGCGATCCAGGGCTCCGGAATAATCAAACTTCATGTATTCATCGTTGCCGTGCGTCAGTTGCGTCACGGAATTTTTCGCAGGCAGAAACGGCGCATCGCTAAAGCGATAACGCCATGCCAAGGATTTCTTTACTCGCACAAGCAGTTCGGACTCTTTGCGTTTCGGGCGTGATTTCTTCGGGGTCACTGAACGTCGAACTGACTTGCCGGCTTTCAGCCTGATAATAAACTCGGCCAGTTGTTTCAGATCGGACCGGTCATGAAGCTTAAAACTGAATAAATCGTCATTGGCAGCCCGCTCTGCTAAACCGGTTTCAAACGCTTCATGCAGAATCTTTCGGCCGGAGAGACCGTAAAGTATCCATTCCAGCGGACTCCGGCAGTTGTGAAGCTGCCAGTCGGGAACGGGTTTATCGCCATAAAAGAAACCAGTTGAAATGATCTCCCGGCATTTTTTCTGCTTCTCCGAAGCAGTTAGAATAAGCCGTTCTTTCGCCCGCGTTGTCGCTACATAGAGAATTCGCATCTCTTCGGCCAGTGTCGCTGACAGCTTCTCCTCGGCGATTACTTCATGAGCAAGCGAGCTTAGTTTGCCGTTCGACTCCCGGTCGATAATTTGCAGTCCCAGGGTATGATTCGCATCGACGAGGCAGTCCGCCTGGATGTCTCTTTTGTTGAACCGGCTTTCCAGCTCGGCTAAAAAGACGACCGGAAACTCAAGCCCCTTACTTTTATGAACGCTTAAAATTCGAACGGCATTGCCCGCCGAAGACTGTGGCTCGGCCGGAGCCCAATCCTGCCCGGCTTCCTGAAGTCTTTCGATGAATTCGACGAATCGCGTCAATGAAGGAACGCCGGCACTGCTGGCAAAGCCCTCATACTGAATAGCCCTGTCGTGGAGCTTGAGGAGATTCGCTCGGCGTGCCTGGCCATTCGGCAGAGCGGATACAAATGATAAAAAGTCGGTTTCCCGATATATCCGCCAGATCAAGTCCGCCAGGTTTCCCCGACGGGCAATCGTTCGCCATTGCTCAATCCGTGCGAGTATCTTCCCGAGCCTGCCAGCCAGTTCTGCATCCCCTCCACCTCGGCAATATTCGAGCACACAGTCAAAGTAGCTTTTGTGCCGCTGCTGCGTTCTGTTGTTCATTTTTATCCTTGCCAGCTCTGTGTCACTGACCTTGAAAAACGGGCTTCGCAAAACGGCTGCCAATTCTATGTCCCGCTGCGGATTATCCAGCACTTTCAGCAGGGCGACAAAATCACTGATTTCCGTAGCCTCGAAATATCCCGCCGTAGCCTGGCAGCTCACGGGCACACCTGCCAGCCTGAATATTTCGACATAATCATTTGCCTTTTTGGCTAAAGACCGCATCAGGACGACAATGTCACGATACTCGACGTCACGCAGGGTGCCCTGCTGTTCGTCATTTACCTGAAACTCGGCTTTGCCCGTATCGACCCCCACCATCCGCCTGATACGCCGGGCTATCATTGCCGCCTGAGTCTGGCGGGAAGTGACAATATCCGGATTCTCATCTTCGGATTCTCCTGCCTGTTCGTTTTGCGAATCCCGGCTCTTGCCGATTTTGTCAAGTATGTGGAACTCGATAATATTTTTCCCGCCGCCCGGCGCCTGAGCTTTGGATTTATCCGCCGGAGCAGGCTTCAATCTGGACGACTCATCGTAGTCAATCTTAGTGAAAGATTCCGTCATAATGCGAGAAAATATATCGTTTACGAAATCGAGTATCCCTTTCGTCGAGCGGAAATTCACATTGAGATCAACACGCAAACCAACCAGGGCATTCCCGGGATCGGACGAAGCCAGCTTTACCTGTTCGAGAAAAATATCCGGCATAGCCCCTCGAAACGCATAGATGCTTTGTTTGCCGTCTCCGACCCCCAGGATATTCCCGCCGGGACTAAGCATCTCGAGTATCCGCTGCTGAACTGCGTTGATATCCTGATATTCGTCAACAGCTATATGTTTGTACCTCTGCCGAAGCGACAATGCCGTTTGCGAAGGGGCCGGCTCATCCTCCGACGAGGCCTCATCTGTCAAAAGTCTTAGCGCATAATGTTCGAGGTCGGCAAAATCCAGGCAGTTCACCGCCCGCTTGGCCTGGCCGTACAACTGATCAAATTTCTTAATAAGCTCAACAAGCACGGCCGTCTGCGGTCCAACCGAACCGCCGAGTCTGTCAAGATAGCCGGGATTTACGATTGCAAGCTCAGAAAGCTCCGCAAATGCCTCTACAGCATTTTTGGCCGTACTCTGAATTAGTGAGGCAATCGGTTCCGGCAGACCTTTGGCCTTACGCGTTGTGGGCTTTTGGAAATTCCTTATCGCCCCGGTACACTTATCCCAATGGCCGGCTTTCAACATCTCGATACATTTTACGACAGGCGCAACGTGGCTGTCCTGCAGTTTCTCATCCCAGCCAACATCGCCGCCTTCACTTTCGCAGAGTCTCCTGACGTGGTTAAGCTGATCGAGAATGCTCTGCAACTTGGCGGCAACGTTTTTTTTCTGTTTTTCACCGAGGTCGGCCGTAAAAGGATTGGTGAGTTCTGCAAGCAGGGATGCTTTTTCGTACCAGCTCTCCCGCGAGACAACTCCGTCCAGGAAATCGCTCAGCTCAATAATCCTGAACAGGAAACCGTCATTTGTACGAAGGTTCCGCCGATACAAAAGTCTCTCAAGTGCATCCCGGATGCCGTTTTGCTCCCAGGCCCGGTCGATGGTCTTTTCGAGGACCTCCATTTTGAGCAGTTTCTGTTCGTCGGCGTCAATGACGCTGAAAGCCGGATCCAGATCGAGCTTGTAGAAATACTCGGTAATCAGCCGCTTGCAAAACGAATGTATCGTACTGATCTCGGCGCCCTGGAGCAGCATAAGCTGGCGGCGAAGATGCGCATCCCGGTTTTCGAGAAATGCATCTCTCAACTGCCCGGCGATGCGGCAGCGCATCTGCTCGGCGGCGGCTTCGGTAAACGTCAATACGAGGATGCTCCAGACGTCGGGGCATATCGATTTGTCGGAGACGATGTCGACACACCGGCCCGACAGCACGGCGGTTTTTCCGGTGCCCGCCGAGGCGGTAACCAGAACATCGGCCCCGCGAGCGTCAATCGCCCGTTTCTGCTGCTCGGTCCATTCAATCCTCTTCTCAGCCATCAATCCCCCCTGCTATTTCAAGAACCCGGGACTTACTCAGCGATTCCAGGAAATTGTAGTCGTTTATCTGCCAATCGAACCGGCAAACAGGCTTATATTTACAATAACTACACGGCGATACCTGGCCTAAGCGATATGGACTGACGTCGATTTTTCCTGAGACAATCTCCTGAGCCAATTGAATCATCTTTTGCTCGGCAAATCGGAGAAGCCCTTCGAAATCGTTCGGCTTCAACGCCCCGCTTATAGCGTAATTTCCATACTGCTGGTCTTTTGAGGTGATGCGGAAACTGTAAAATCTGCTCCAGCCGGAATCCGTCCTGCTATCTAACTGCCGGTAGAACCTGCCATCAAAAATTCCTTTTGCCTTATATTCAAATTTGTCGTTTCTCTTTGACAGCTCGCCGAGCGTGGCCTTCCTAGGGCTCACTTCGATCGGCATATAGAATGCGCCCGCCACATTTTTCGTGTCCGGGCCGGCTGCATTACGAACTGCCAGCATGTAAATCGGCAACTGCATATCCAGGCCGTGGGAGAACTCCGACCAGCTAAAGGATGTATCCCGGCGCTTATAATCGAAAACCAGCGCAACCTTCTCGCCGTCAATATCCGCAAAATCAAGCCGGTCGATCTTGCCGTCCAGCGACAGCACTCGCTTATCCGGAAGGACAATCTCGTAATTGCCGAGCGTCTCACTCGCGTCCCCAACCCGTCCGAATGAGACTTCCGAGAGACTCGGTCTGAAACTTCCCGCCCGCACCATTCGGGCAATAGCCAAAACACAATCTTCGAGTGCCCTGCCGGCGGAATTTATGATGAATTCGTTATAGCCCCGGCGGCTGACAAAATTCGATATAAAAGAATCTTTCTTCGTGAGCTTTTCGATTTCTTCTCTCAGAAGTTTTATAAGCCCGCCATCGTCAGTCGCCGCAAAGTCTTTTCCTTCAGCATTAAGCCGCTTCAGCAAAGCATCCAGAACGCGATGATAGAAGCTTCCCAGGTCCAGCGGCTCGAACTTGAATTCCTGCCGCTCTTTCAGCTCCAGTATGTATCGGGCGAAATACTGATACGGACATGCGGCAAAAGTCCCCAGCCTCGTTGCCGAGCTTTTTATCTGCGGCCCGAAAAGCCTCTCGACAACGTCGCTCTCCAACCGTGCGCAGTTGTCGTAATTTATCGCAGAGTAAATATTCGAACCCAATTCCGCAAGCTGCTCATCAGAGCAAATCGCATCCAGCAGCTCGCCGTATCGGCTGTTGTCACAAGCTTCGGGCAAAATATAATCCCTGCCAAGCCCGCTGCATAGCAGCCCCGAAAGCTCGGCCTCGTTATGAACCTTTTCAACATCGACCTGCCGGCCCGCGATTGATTCTTCGCTGAGATTCTCAAACAACGATTCGAGATCTCCAACGAACTGGGAACGGGCAGCAGCAGCTCCCTTATCGTCAATGGAGGGATATGTCACACACAGAAATCGCGAAGGCCTGGTAAATGCAATGTAGGCCAGATACTGTCGTTCGGCGAGGATTTGACTTGACGCCGCCGCCAGCACAAAATCCGCCGACTCGGCGGCGATGCGGTCCTCATCGGTCAAAATACTGTCCGAAGCAATAGGCACCGGAAACTGCCTTTGCGTAGCCCCGACCAGGAAAACCGCTTTCAAATCGGGATGCCGGCTGCGCTCGATGGAGCCGACAAGCACCTGGTCCAAAGTCGGGGGAATGAAAGCCAGCGTCAACTGGGAAAAAGCCGATTGTATAATCGCAAGATAATCCTCCGCCTTCATCGTTTGTCCGGCGAAAACTTCGACAAGCTCGTCAAATATATCGAGAAACTGATTGTAAAATTGCCGATGCTCATCGGCAGCGGCAAGGTCCTTTTTCTCGTTGGCCTGCTTAATCCAACCGCCGATCGTTTCTTTAACATCAAGCTGCTCAAAAAAATTGAAGACAGCCCGCGAGAACTCTTCGGCGCCGAGTTTTTTTGATGGCTCGCCTGCCGGGCACAGGCTTTCCCGAAGCTCCAGCAAGGGCCGGCCTACTCTCTCGCGAATATCGTTAATTCGTCCCTCGTCGAACCGCTCATTGTCCCTGCCTGCAAAATTCCACTGCTTGTCACTCTGCCAGTCACGGGCCGATATGCCGAATGCAAGACAGTAATTTTCAAGCAGATCGATATCGTAACGCTCTATGGGCACGAGGTCGGCTTTAAGATAGGCAAATATGTCGCCGTATGCAAAGCCGCCGATCACACCCTGCAGGGCCGAAGAGACGAGCTGAACAACCGGATGGTGGTTCAGCGGCCTTCGCTTGTCGATGAAAAACGGCACGCCGTAGTCGTCAAAATAAGCCCTGATGTAGTGTTCATACCTGTCGATATCCGATGCGATTACCGCAATGTCACGATAACGAAAATCTTTCTCCTTCACCAGCCTGAGTATCTGCCCGGCGACAAACCGGACCTCCGCCCGCTCATTCGGCGCCGATATAACGCTGATGCCGTCTGGCGCCGGCATTTTGTGAGCTTCCGGCTTGAAAATATTACGTTCTACGTGGGCAAGCCGGGGACAGCCGGAGAATCTTATCGCCTCACCAAGGATGACCGGCCCGGCTACTTTCAGCTTGCTCTCTTTGACGATATCGAAGAGATCGCCGTATACCCGTTCGGTTGGATTGAACAAACCGGCCGCATCGAGGCCTCCAGAGGCGGGATTGTTAATATCGATATCCGACGGATCCAGACAAATCGCGATTTTCGCATCTGCCACCACTTTCAGCAATTCAGTGAGAATCGCAAGCTCGGCCGTCGTGAAGCCGGCAAAGCCGTCAACCCATAACTTCGCACCTCTGACGAAATTTGCCGCCGAGACCGCGCGGCAGGCATGCATCAATTGTGCATCCGGATCGAGAAAATCCCCCTCGATGAACTTAAGGTATTCCCTGAAAATCAGGCCGATGTCGGTAAACTTCATGACGGCTAAATGATTACGCTCGTCTTTGGCCAGCTCGCATATTAGCTGCTCAATATCGTCGGGGGTTTTTGCATACTGGTGCAGTTCTGTAATCGTCTGCGCCATTTGCCGGGACAGGCCGGGCCGGACCGCTGCGGCACCAAAGAGCTGCAATTTACTCTGATTGTCACGCAGGAGCCGGTGGATGATCATTTGCCGGCCGATACGTGAAAGCTTAGGCATGGCCGTATTTTTACCGAGCAGCAAAAATTGCAGCCGGTCGAACGAGAGCACATGCAGCCTGTTATAGCCGGCGATTCTTTCGTCGGCCAGGATCGCACGTTCCGCCTGATAGCTCGCCTGCTCGGGAACCAGCAGAATCAACTCTTGCTCGCTCTGCTCCAGCAATGCATCGACAATCTGCCGGACACAATAACGAGTCTTTCCCGTACCGCTTCTTCCAAGAATAAACTGAACCGCCATAGGGACCATCCCTGATCTGAAATTAGTCTTTCCTCCCTTTTTATCACAAACATCGGCGGCTTTCAACCTCAACAGGGAGAATCTTTGCCGGTTCAGATTTTATCTTCGCACTCCCGGGGTGCCTATAAATCCCGGGTCATCCGTCCGGTTATCGCGCTGACCGAATATATTTCGAACAATATCCTGAATCTCGCTCTCGCCGGGATATGTAATGACTACAAAGCTCTCAAGTTTATACTCCTGCTCGAGCCCAGACCTGACATACAATTCCGCCCTTTTGGGCAGACTGGTCCTGGCATCGACGAAAACCCGCCACCTCCTATACAAAACCACTTCTGATGCCGTGTCCTGCTGTGCCCAGAGCAGCTCATAGACTTCGCTGCCGGGGACGGCAGCCGTCACTGCCGGGTCGCTGATGCGTTTCCATTGAGCCTTCTCGGGAATGTCTCTAATATAGGAGAAGGGAAATATGCCGGAAAGCGGGGTTACGGACTCTTCAAGTTCGGCGAGCATCGGTTCGGTCAGCTCTTGTGTCTGAACGGCAGACAGATACATCGTCATTTTGACTTCGTTCGGAATATCCCACATAGCGAATTGTGCCTGATTGCCGCTTCCGGTTTTGAATAGTCGCATTTTCATACTCTGCGACGTCCAGGCTTGCTGATATGGGATTTTCTGGCCGGCCTTAAACGTGGAGACGCAGACATTTTCGGCATTGCCGAACGTTCCGCAGAGTTCTTCGACAGTGACAGGATCTTTGCTCAGCGTGCTGAAGAACAAGGCGAAAGAAATCACAATCATCGCTGCGACGGCAGCCGGCACGGCAATTCTGCTCTTTAAAAACGTTCGCCAAACGCCGGTGCCGGTCGTCGGCTGCTGCACGTGCACCGCCCCGCGAAGTGCCGAGAACGCATCGTCAAGAATGTGCTTATCCGTCCCAGTTTTTGTTGTCAGGTGCAAGTCGGCAATTGCACGTTCTAAATTGTCGGCAGGATTCATTCTTTCATCTCTCCTTTAAGATTGTCCGCAGTTTTTCAAGCCCATAACGGTATCTGCCCTGGACGGTGCTCAGCGGGATCCCCTGCATTAGGGCGATTTCCTTAAATTTCATCCCGGCATTCAAATGCAGCACGATTGTCTCCTGCTGCTCCAGCGGCAGCCGGGCCAATGCGTCGGTCAATCGCCCGGCTTCTTCGCCAAATACCGCCGATTGCTCGGGGCCATCAGAATCCGCGGCAAACTGGCCCGCTTCTTCAAGCTCAACAAGATGATGCTTTTTTTTACGGAACTGATCCCGTACGCGGTTGACAACGCTGGCGATTAAATAGTTCCGCAAGCTGCCCCGAAGCTGAAGACTCCCGATGCCGCCGGCAAATGAAACAAAGACATCATGCAGAACATCCTCTGCGGCGTACGTATCGTGCAGCATAGAAGCGGCAATCGTCAGCAGGTTATCTTTGTACTCCATATATATCCGGCGCAGGGCATCTTTGCTGCCTTGCTTGAGTTCCTGTATTAGACGCTTTTCATCCAGCATCTAAGTTCAGCCTAAAGAGCCTCGGAATCAACTTACCTACTCATATGACGCAGTAGCACGAACTTTAATCTATAAAAAATTACATCTTTCCGCCAGATTTATTCCAGAAAGCCTCAAAAGGCCTCTCGATGTGAAATATTCCCTTGCTTTTCCACGAAAAAGACTGAAAATATCATCGTCAACCGAGACGATTGATAATTTAAAACCGACCAAAACAAGGTCAAATAAGTTAGGAAGCAAGTAGCGATGCTTGGTGTTTTATTGGGGCAAAATGAAGTTCTGGTACTCATAATTATTACCGCGGTCGTGGTCTTTTTACTGGCCCGAGGTCGAAAACGCCGATAACGTCTACCCTCTTCTTGCTGCTCTAATCTGCGAAATCTCCTGCCGGATTCTTTTTTGCCCTCTGTTGCTTTAACAGGCTCCGCCGCCTCTTTTGCTCCAACCGCCGCTGCTTCGCTGCATACGAGATCTTACTCTTTTTCCGTATGGGCCGGGTTTTCAGAGCATCGGTGAGTAACTGCTGCAATCGCTCGACGGCAGCATTGCGATTTGCCCTTTGAGTTCTGAACTTTTGCGAGACAACTCTCAGTACGCCATTCTTGTCGGTCCGCGTCGCCAGGCGGGCGAGTATCCTCTGCTTTTGCCAATCGGAGAGACTCGGGCAGTTAGCCACATCGAAGAAAAGCGTTACCCGGGTATTGACCTTGTTGATATTCTGCCCCCCCGGCCCGCTGCTCCGGGAGGCTTTGAATACAAGCTCATCGTTATTGATAAATGTGTCACCAGTTATTTCAATCATCGCTTTTACTTCGTAATCCGGTTTTCCATGCCGTGCCAACCTATCTTAATATCTCGAAATAATCAAGAGCTTCCCTTTTTGCCTTGTACCGGAGCGGCAAGAGCATATATTATTAACGTTCTAATATTGTATCGACCATAAAAACAAGCTGGTTTGAACATTCGCAAATTTGGGAGACAAGAAAATGCACACAAGAAGCTCAAAAACAACAATCGTGGCAATCGTACTGATTTTGATCGCGGCATTGGGATTCTCGCTGGTTTTTTCAGGCTCTTATTCCAGGCCGGCATTAGCTAACCAGAACGCCGGGCCGAGTACCCAGGATTTGAGGGCCGGCAAAAATTACATTCCAACTAAAGTCTACAGCGTTCAAGACGATGAGCAAATCCTCAAATTCTTCGAAAGCTTGCGTGTCGCCGACGTTTCCGATGGGATGGACAAAGTAGGGCTTACCAATACCGGCCTGATGTCACCGGAAATCCACGCCTTATGGAAAGACACGGTGCATTATAAACACCGCTTTATCGGCATCGCCGTGACTGTCCGCTACGTCCCGACCAACAAGCCGCCGGCATCTGCTATGGAAACCGGGCCGTTCGACCGCTGGGTCGGCCAGTGGTACAACCAGCTATCCAGCGAGCCATTCGTGCCGCTAATCCGCAAGGGCACGGCACTGGTTATCGACGATGCCCCGGATTCTGACGTAGGCTCCATCGGCTCGAACAACATCATGGGCTGGCAGGTCCACGGATGCGTCGGCGTGGTCACCAACGCCACCGCCCGCGACACCGACGAGATTATAACCGAAAAGGTCCCGCTATACTTCAGAAAGCCGGGCAGGGGTATTCGACCTGGCCGAAACGAAATCGAATCGGTAAACCGCCCTATCGTCTGCGGCGGCGTCCTGGTCGAGCCTGGCGACGTCATCGTTGCCGACGGCGACGGCGTAATCGTAGTCCCGCGAGCACACGCCAAGGAAGTAGCCGAATACGCCAAAGCGATTCTCGACGGTGACAAGGCCGGCCGACGCAACCTATACAAAAAACTCGGCCTGCCTCCCGATGATTCGGTCAAATAATTCTACCTATCCTTGTTTCATAAAGTTAGGTAAAAACTAATACGCGATTCTTATCCCCCATAGGAAGAATTATTAGTTCTTTTTCATGCTGCAATCTTGAAACCTAAGCTGCTCTTATATTCGAGATAAAGATTGTTGCAATTCAGGCAAATCCTTCTGCAGGATTCGCCAGATAATCTCAAGATCAACGCCGAAATATTCATGAACAATCCGGTGCCGAAGCCCGACGATCTTATACCATTCTATCTCTGAATGGCTTTCCTTGAATTCATCCGGTAGTCGATTTGCGGCCTCACCCATAATTTCAAGGTTCCTTGCTACAGCATCGATGGATTTCTGGTCTTTTGAAAAATCTTCAAGTGACATTTCGCCGGTGTATTCTCCAATTCTGTCAATGGATTCACGGATGTCGTTCAGGAATAAATCTGTGGGTCTTTTTTAGACATAAATCAGTTCCGACTTGATGAATTCCATCGCTTTGGATTTGACCGCCCTACTTGAGACAAGGTCAACATTGACTCCAAGCAATTTCTCGATTCTCTGCGCCAACGTTACAAACTCCAGACCTATCGAAGGGTCAACCTCGACGAGTATATCCACATCGCTGTCAACCCGTTGCTCTCCTCTCGCATAAGAGCCGAATAATGCCAACTTGCGAACCTTAAATTGTTTCTGCAACTCGGATTTATCTTTGGCAAGAGTCCGAAGGATTTCTTCTTTTGTTATCATGGAACATTATCCTTCCGGATATAGCTCTTTATTACCTTAAAACTGATCGAGGAATCGCAGGTCGTTTTCGAAGAGCAGGCGGATGTCGGTGATGCCGTACTTACGCATGGCGAGGCGTTCTATACCGAAACCGAAGGCCCAGCCGGTGTACTTTTCGCTATCGATGCCCACAGCGTCAAATACGTTCGGATCAACCATGCCGCAGCCGCCCATTTCCACCCAGCTCTCGTTGTCGGTCTTATCAATCAGCAGTAAATCAACTTCGGCACTGGGTTCGGTAAATGGGAAGAAGCTCGGCCGGAATCGCCATTTCGTATCCGGGCCGAAAAAGGTATGGATAAACTGCTCGATGGTGGTCTTCATATCCACCATGCTGATATCCTCGTCAACCACGAGGGCCTCGAGCTGATGGAACATATACATGTGCGTTGCATCGACGGTGTCCGGGCGATATACCCGCCCCGGCGCGACGACTCGAATGGGCGGCTTCGTACTTTCCATCACGCGAATCTGGATCGTCGAAGTCTGACTCCGCAACAGGGTCTCATCAGAAACATAAAAGTTATCCGAAGGGTCCCTCGCCGGATGTTCGGGGCCGATGTTCAGTGCGATGAAATTGTGCCAATCGTCCTCGACCTCGGGGCCGTAAGCGACGTCAAAGCCCATTCTGCCGAATATCTCAAGCAGCTCATCTAACGTCTGCGTAATGACGTGCGTTTTGCCGATCCCAACGGGTATGCCCGGCAGAGTAACATCTACCAGCTCCTTTGGCCTGGCCTGCTGCGACTGAAGAGCGTTTTTCGCCTCTTCGAATGCTTTGGTGACTTCTTTCTTGACCTTATTCGCAAGCTGGCCGGCCTTGGGCTTCTCCTCGGGCGGGAACTTCCCTATCTGGCTTAGCATCTGGGTAACCTGCCCTTTGCGTCCCAGATATTTTATTCGGAATTCTTCCAGAGCGGCAAGGTCGGTAACCTTTTGCAGCTCAGCAAGGGCTTCTTCGCCTGTTTTTTCAAATTGCTCAAGCATTTTTTCGTGCGTCGTATATTGCAGCTCGTAAAACGAGGGCCTTGTTACGATTTACGATTTTGCCGCGGCATTGGCAGCTTCGACGATAGCATCGAAGGCCTTCGGATCATCAATGGCAATTTCGCTCAGCATTTTCCGATTCAGGGCAATTTTAGCCTTTTTACAACCGCTGATGAACTGGCTGTATCTTATACCCCGCTGCCGGCATGCTGCGCTCAATCGGGTAATCCACAGGCCCCGGAAATCGCGTTTTCGACGTTTTCGGTCGATTCGGGCATTTACTGCCGCCCGGACACCGGCTTCCTTGGCCAGCCTATACAGCCGGCCGGCGGAACCGCGATGGCCTTTTACTGCTTTGAGGACTCGTTTTTTTGCCTGGTGTCTTGCGGCGCCTTTTCTAACTCTTGGCATTTCAGCTTTCCTTTGAAATTTATTGATTCTTTAGGCCCACTGGCGGCAGCTGAATGAGAGCCGAGAAGCAGGCCTGTATAATTGTTTATTGACTATATTCTATTGAATATGTTCTCACGGTATCTATTTGCAAAGTTTAATCTTGGCTGTATTGGCCATTTTATTTGTCATAATAGTCGAACTGCTAACGCGCCTTCGGCGTTTGGCGTTTTTACTGCTCATCAGATGCCCGTCGCCGGAGCGATGGCTCTTTACCTTGCCGGTAGCGGTAACCTTGACTCTTTTGCTCAATCCCTTATGGCTTTTCTGTTTAGGCATATAACTACTTCCCTTAAATAGAATCTATTCGTTATAAAGCACCGAAAAGGCCATTTATTGCCGATCTTTCCAGTGCTAAAAAATATAAACATGGCAATTTATACTATTTTCTTTCTAAGGTCAACATCATAACCGGCAGTTTCTCGAAAATAATCCATAAAATCCTTCTTAGGCCCTTTTAGCCTTAACCAGCTAAAAACGAGCCTCCCAGCCGAATCATCTCCGCCGTCGTCTTGAAATTGGCTTTGTTTTTTTGCGCCCGGCAGGTTGATATATTGCCATAAAATCCTTTCTAATAAGGTATTACGCCATTTTCATTCCGGCACAAATTGGCTTTGTTTTTACAAATAGCCCCCTGCCGGAAAACCACCGGATTTGCTATCCACTTGACATTGCTCAGGACAGGTTTTCTATTTACTATTTTTCATTCAAATCACAGCATACCATATACTACATACGATACATAAAATATGTTAAGTATTATACTAAATCATTCCAAAAAATCAATCATATTCTCAAAAAATCTCCGTGAGACGGCGTTCCCATCAGCCGGGCCCAGGGAAAGCTTATTGCGTATTTCGTAGAGCAAGCAGCGGATATCAGCACTTGACATTCGATCTTCTATGCTCGAAAGAAAAGATGAATCGGTCATAGGTAATATAACGGGGCCGGAATGATGTAGGGAACTGCTGAAAACCGGATTCTGGAACATAGGGCAACGTTGGCGGTGTGCCAAAATAGAAGGAAAAAGTGGCTTTTCGATGTATTTACTATCATTCGTTGGCATTTTTGCAAGAAAATGCACTGATTCCGGACAGAAAATTCTTGATAATGAGATGGGATTATGTTATTATGAGACCAAGAAGTTCTGAGGAGCGTTTCTGTGGAATACATATGATAAATCTCAGATCAATGAAACTTATTTTATTTTTGTAGGAGGTTTTATTATGAAACTGCAACATGTTCTGGGTCTTTGTATTTGCTTGTTATTGGCAAGCTCGTTGTCCGCTGATACCACCTTTACTAACGCTATCGACAAAATGTGGAGTAATGTCGATAACTGGAGTGACGGTTTCCCGGATAACAACGATAAAATCAGAATCGTTGATGGTGCGGACTGTATTCTTGACATTGGTGGCCAGGTTGGTAAACATATCGCCATGGAAGGCGGTACTGCTCATCTCACATTGCTGGATGGTGCGGAAGTAGCCATCCGCGACTGGACCATCGTCGGTTACGCCGGCGGTGATGAAAAAAATCCTCATCTGTTGGAAATACTGGGTGGTGTGCTGAATGCCAATGCCCGTGTGTTTGTTGGATTCCAGGGATATGGCAAGTTGGTGGTCGACTTCAACGGTGTTTTGAATCTCAACGCCCAGGAGTTGGGTGTCGGCGAGTCGGAAAATGGCAATGGCCGCGTGGAAGTCCGCGGCGGTGAAATAAATCTCTTGTCCGGTTCAGCACTTCCACTGCGTTTCTTTGCCGGTCAAAATTCTGTCGCCAGTATGGATTTCTCCGGTGGTGTGCTGACACAGGCGTACTCTGATGACCGTCTCGCTTATATCAACGATCGCATTGCCGATGGCACCATTACTGCTTACGGCACCATTACCGCCTCTTATGGTACGGGAACCGTGCTCGTGGAAACAGTAGAAGATACTTTGATCGTCAAGGGACAGCACCCCTTTAACCCAGTTCCCGAAGACAATGGCAACACTATCCCCGGCACAGTCACGCTGGAGTGGACCGTGGATGCCGGCACGCTCGTTGACGTGTGGTTTGGGACCGAAGCGGACCTGAGTGATTTCACGAAGATTGTCAGCAAGCAGGCCGTGACTTCTACGACAGTGACTACTGTTGCCAAGCAACGTTACTTCTGGGCAGTGGATACCTATGAACCGGATGCGACTCAACCGGAAATAGGTATCGTTTTTGATTTCACCGCAGACAACCAGCCACCCGTTGCCAAGACCGGTGACGATTTATTGACCTGGCTGGGAGATGACGGTACCAGGGCAAAGGATCTTGATGCGACCGTCACCGATGACGATGCTTATACCGTTCAGTGGATGGTGGTTAGCGAACCCGATGATCCCAACAATCCCGACGCCGTGATTGCCGATCCGAGCGCCGAGGATACGAGCATTACCGTCTCAGCAGTGGGCGAGTATGTCTTGCAATTGGAGGCCTCGGACGGCGAAAAAACCGGCTCGGACACGATCACGATCAACGTGTATAACGATGGTTGCCAGGCAGCCAAGTCACTGCCGGATTATGTACCTTTTCCCGGGGACCTCAATGGTGACTGCATAGTCGATGATCTGGATTTGGCCATATTAGAGGAAGACTGGCTGAAGGATAATTCACTGACTGAGCCGTAGATCGAGCCCGATTGACTGAAGCTACTATTCATTTGGTTTTACCGGGGCGCTTGATACGCATTTCAAGCGCCCCGGCTTTATATTCTTATGCCAAAATTAATTCCAATTATGCCTGGCTATAGCTCTCAAAAATCGAGCGAAAATGGAATCCGCAGATGGCGAGCGTAACAGCTAAATGGAGATATTGCGGCCTTCTGAGCGACCAGAAAATGAGTTTCCAATAGGAAAGCTTGTCTTTGCCAATTATTCCCAGATGCCAGATAGATTTCAGGAATGCCTTAATATCACAAAATCGGTATCTCGGATTGTTATTTTTACCAGGCTTGTAGTTCCTGAGAAACGTCAGAACCCTTTCATGATAATTCCTGGGTGAATAAATAGTGCTTACAACTTTTTTATATCCTTTGAGAAGATTATCAATCCCCATCTTCGGCACAAAGTTTATTGAGAAATCCGTGTTATCACCTGTAGCGGCTACCGAGAGCCGGTTTTCAGTCATAAGTCTGCGATAGAGTTTTGTTCCCTTAGGAGCATTGAGCAGGCCAACCATCGCAGTCACCACTCCGCTTTGCTGGATAAAATGAATCAGACTATCGAAAATCGAAGAATTATCGCTGTCGAAACCAAGAATAAATCCAGCCTGAACCTGCATGCCGGATCGCTGGATTGTTTTGACACAGGCTACTAAATCACGACCTTTGTTCTGTAGTTTATTGCATTCGCTCAGACTCTCCTCATTGGGAGTCTCGATCCCGACGAACACACAGTCAAAACCGGCCTGAACCATCAGTGCCATTAATTCTTCATCGTCAGCGAGATTGATGGATGCCTGTGTATTGAACGAAAAGGGATATTGTCTCTTTTTCATCCAGCCTATGATGGCAGGAAGTAATTCTTTTTTAAGACGGATTTTATTTCCGATGAAGTTATCATCGACAAAGAACACTTCGTCTCGCCAGCCGAGGGCATACAGACTCTCCAATTCAGCCAACACCTGATCCGTCGTCTTCATACGAATCCTGTGCCCGAACAGTGTTGTAACATCGCAGAAATCACAATCGAAAGGACACCCCCGTGAGTACTGGACGCACATCATGGCGTACTTCTTCATCTTGATCAGATTCCAAAGGGGAATCGGGGTCTGATGCAAATCCGCTTTCTCTTGCGTATCGTAGAGTTTTCCTGGACAACCGTTTTGAAGGTCTCGTAAGAACATCGGTAAAGTTATTTCAGCTTCTTTGAGCACCAGATGATCTATATGGGCATACTGCTCGGGAAGACTGGTAAAAAGAGGGCCACCTGCCACAACTTTGGCTCCAATCTTTTGGCATCGCTCAATCACCTGATCCGCAGATTTTCGCTGGATGACAATGGCCGTAATAAAAACGTAATCGGCCCACCGAATGTCCCGGTCTCGTAATTTTGTTGTGGTCATGTCAATCAGCTTCAACTCCCACTCCCGGGGCAGTATTGCGGCAACCGTCAGGAGTCCCAGAGGCGGCAGAACAGCCTTTTTTGAAATGAACTTCAATGCTTTTTTGAAACTCCAGAAAGTAAGCGGCACATCCGGATTGACGAGAAGTATTCTCATAATTACGCTCCCAAGTTTAATTTGAACTTTTGCAAAATTGAAGTTAGGCATACTTTTGGAAAGAAAAAATCTTTTCCCTTGATTTTTTCTTTCTAAAAAAGCGATGCGTAACATTTGATAAGACAATAGGTTATGCTACAACACCTAATTATTTTAAGAAAATCGAGAAACTGATTTTCTTAAAATAATATATGCCTAACTTCAATTTTGCAAAACTCTTGTTTAAAACCTTGTCACGAGTCGAAGTGGGTAATAAGAGGAGGTTGCTGCGATATATCTAAATTAGCAGGCGGCGAACGATGCGATCAAACACTCAAAAGGATTGATCAAGGGATATCAGAACTTCATTGGCTGTAAATGTGAGATTGCAATACACAACTCTTCGCATCTAACTAAGTTTTTCAAATTCGCTTAAACCTTTGCCTTATATTGCCTTACTCAGGCTCTCAACGTTAAAACAGCTAACAAACTATTACATTTATCGGCTTTGTGGCAAAGTATCATATACGAAACATAGTCGATTTTAAAGCAAAAAGTCTGTTTTTTCTAAAATTTACATGGTTACTATCTTGTATGGGACTAAGTAAAAGCGGTTGGTTTTTTAAAACATTTGAAAATTCGTACCCGTAATTTCAGACATTTAGCGTATCAGGTGCGGCATTTGGTACATAGCGTACAGAGGATAGCACGTTTCGTGAATTGTTGTCCGAGACTTATACTCCCGTCTTTTGTGCCTCTGCCCATCCGTTCCTTATTTGTGCATTCCTCCCCCAACTCCCGTATTCCCGGTGAGGAGTCCTTATGACCAAATTCCGAATTCTAAACCCTGTATCCCGCCTATTGCCGCTGCATATTCCGGAGTGGCTTTATTGCGACGATCTGATCGGAGGCATGAGACAACCGGTTCCGGGACGAGGAAAATGTTTTGATGGGCGGCTATCTTGGTACAAGCAATAAAGTCATACGCCTGTTGGCCATTCTTGCCGGCCGCTCGATCTTGGCCACATCCTGCAACGATTCGGTAATCTCTTCGAGTACCGCATAGCCCCGATCTCGGTGCAGCATCTGTCGTCCGCGAAAGAACATAGTGAATTGTACTTTATGGCCTTTTCCCAGAAACTCACGCCCGTGATTGAGCTTCATATCCAGGTCACGCTTGTCGGTTTCAGGCCTGAGCCGGATCTCCTTGAGCGTTGTAGTATGACGGTGATGTTTCTTATGAGCCTCACGAGTCTTGCGCTTTTGCTCATACAACCACTTGCCATAATCCATTATTCGGCAAACCGGCGGGTCGCTCGTAGGAGCAACCTCCACAAGGTCCAGTTCGGCCTCACGTGCCCTCTCCAATGCCTCAACCGTATCTATGACCCCTACCTGATTATTTGATCCATCAATCAGCCTAACCAATTTTGCCTTAATTCCCCCGTTTACCTTTAAGCCTTTTTTACTTATCGTGCGTCACCTTACCTTTCTATAAAATAGTATATCCTTAACGGACTTGTCTTAATTAATTAACCAAACAACCGCTAATTATAACTGATATATCTCACAACGCCAAATCTATTTTTTTTTCGGCTATTATGCACTTTGCGATTGTTAAAAACTCATCAATCTTAATCGTTTTATTCTCTTTAATCCCATGAATCCTTACGTTGACGGTGCCGGCCTGAGCCTCTCTCGGGCCGACCACAAGCATGTAAGGCAACTTTTCAGCGTGGGCTTTGGCAATTTTTGCACCTATCTTCTCACCCGAACTATCGATGCTGCAGCGGAGGTGGGAATCTTTCAGCCTGCGCTCAACCTGGCCGGCATAATCATTACTCTTTTCACTTATCGGCAGGATTCTCACCTGCTCCGGCGAAAGCCAGAGCGGGAAATTCGCGCCATAGTGTTCTATCAGAATGCCGATAAAACGCTCGAAAGAGCCTAAAACAGCCCGGTGAATCATGACCGGAGTCTTTTCGATATTATCCTTGTCGGTATATTCAAGGCCGAAACGCTCCGGCATGGAAAAATCCAGTTGAATCGTGCCAAGCTGCCAGGACCTTTTGAGACAATCTCTTATGTGAAAATCAATTTTCGGACCGTAAAAAGCGCCATCGCCCTCGTTGATTTTGTATTCGATTTCTTTTTGTTTCAGGGCGTCCTCGAGAGCATTTGTTGCCGTCTCCCATATCTCATCCGAACCTATATGCTTTTCTGGCTTGGTGGACAGCTCAATGTGGAAATCTTCGAAACCGAACGCCTGATATATTTCGAACGTCAGTTCGATAACTCCGATAATCTCGGCTTCGATCTGGTCGGGCGTACAAAAGATATGGGCATCGTCCTGTGTAAACTGCCTGACTCTGAAAAGCCCGTGCATTACACCGCTCGCCTCGTGTCGATGCACCAGGCCAAGCTCGGCGACTCGCATCGGAAATTCGCGATACGAATGCTGCCGGGTTTTATAGACCAGACAGCCGCCGGGACAATTCATCGGCTTGATCGCGAAGTCCGTATCGTCGAAATTGGTGAAGTACATATTTTCTTTGTAATTGTCCCAGTGGCCACTCCTATGCCAGAGCTCCTCGTTAAGAATTATCGGCGTGCGTATTTCCTCGTATCCGTATCGATCATGAACGCCGCGCCAGAAGTCCACGATGGCATTCCAGATGATCATGCCTTTGTGGTGAACGAACGCAAAACCCGGACCGGCCTCGTTGAAACTGAATAAGTCGAGCTGTTTACCCAGAACTCGGTGGTCCCGTTTCTTCGCCTCGTCCAATCTCTGCAGGTAGTCGTCAAGATCTCTTTTGGTCGGCCAGGCGGTGCCGTAGATGCGCTGGAGCATTTTTTGTGTCGGGTCGCCATGCCAATATGCGCCGGCCACAGACATGACCCTGGGGCTGCCCACTTTTCCCGTACTGGGCACGTGTGGGCCCCGGCACAAATCCTCGAAGCCGTCTCCGTGCGAATAAAAACTTATAATGTCACCGTCCGCGTGGGTTATATTGTCGGTTTTATACTTGTCGCCCGCCAGCTTCTCCAAGGCATCGGCCCTGTTCATTTCTTTGCGAACAAAAGGCGTGTCGGCATCGATGATTTCGGACATTTTTTCTTCGATGCGCTCGAAATCGCTCGGCCGAACAGACTCATCAAGATCGACATCATAGTAAAATCCATCTTCCACGGTTGGACCATAGACAAGTTTCGTTTCCGGCCAAATGCTGCATATCGCCTCGGCCATGATATGCGCACAACTATGCCGCATCACTTCAAGGCCTTCATCATCTCGTGTAGTGATTATCTGAACCGCAACCTCGCCGTCGAGGGGCGTAGATAAATCAACCAATTTGCCGTTGACCTTGGCAGCTACGGCAGCTTTTGCAAGTCCCGGCCCTATCTGTTCTGCCAGTTGTCCTGCTGTTGTACCGTCAGCGGCCTCTAATGTGCTGCCGTCGGGCAGCGTAATTCTTGCCATAGATATATCCGGTTTTTCTATCTTTTCCGTGCTCAGATGCTTATTTAGCATACATTATCCGGAATTTAACCCAGTCGTCCAGGTCTGTCAACAATATTTATCTTCCCATTTATTTCTTGCCATCCGTCGACCCTGCCTGTATAATAGTAATAGCTTTGGCAAAGCAAAAGTAAATAAGGAGGAAACCAGTGTGGATGCGAATTTGGTTCTATTTAAAAAAGACGGCTCGCAGAAAAGTTTCTCTTTGCCGAGCAGTTTAACGGTAATCGGCCGGCGTCACGATTGTGATTTGTGCGTTCCTCTTATGGTCGTTTCAAGAAGGCATTGCCAGTTGAGTCAAAACAACGAGTCTTTGAAAATCCGTGATCTCGACTCGCACGGCGGTACCTTCCTTAACGGCAATCGAATCAGTGAAGCTACGGTTCAGGCGGGGGACTATATCAAAATAGGCCCGCTGACGTTCCAACTTCAGATTGACGGAAAGCCGGAAAAGGTCGTTCCACCTCAGCAACCCAAACCCAAACCGACTACCAAGAAAACTCCCGCACCAAAGGCCCCGGCAAACGAACCGTCCGGCAGCTTCCCCGAACTTGAGCTCGACGACTCCGATTCTTTTCTTGCCGAACTTGGAGATCTTTGAGGCGGTCCGGATTTTCGAGATCCGTGCTTAGGCTGATTCGATAATATCCGGTTAGGTTAGTTAGAAAGACTTTTGCCTTTTCAATTAGCATATAGTATATTATTTTGAGGTATGCTGGTTTTTTATCTTCCATATTTGCCGTAAGAGAAAATATATGCAAATACTGGATTTTATTCAAAGTCTTATACCAAATTTGCCCTGCCTGTTACGGACAGAAACCGGGCCGGTACTATCCATAGTGTCACTACCTTTTAATCCCCTCAGGCTTGCATGTCTTATCGTATGGATATACCTTTGCCTTTACCTTGTTCAATGCTTTCAGTTCAGCCCGCTTGTACCCCAAAAATACAGACCCGCAGCTTATATCATCTCCCTTTTCGCGGGACCGATTCTTCTGCTTATTCTGCTGATAGCCGATACGTTAAAAAAGTCCTCTCAAAGCAAGACCGGCATCTTCAAGATATTAAAGCAGCAGCTACAAAACACCTTTGCAAATATGCGCTCACGAAGAGCCGAACGCCGCCGGGACGATTCGACGATAAGGCTGCTCGATTCATCAGGCAGAAGCATAGACGAGATATACGGCCATAGCGGCAAAAAGCGAAAAGACAGCCACATTCTCGACCTGACCGAACAACTTATCGCCGATGCTCTTGATCGACGAGCCAGCGATATTCTTATCGACCCGGAGGATGAGGCGACATACACAGTCAGGCTGCGAATAGACGGCGTCCTGCGAACGGTAAAAAAACTCAAGACCGATACCAGCAAAGCAATCGTAAACAGTATCAAGGCCGTCTCGGGCATGGACATCTCCGAAAAACGAAGACCCCAGGACGGGGCGTTCATAGCGAAAAGGGCCGGAACAACAGCTTCCTTTCGAGTCGCAAGCGCCGGCGTGCTTAGCGGCGAAAAGCTGTCCATAAGACTGCTCAACCAGGAGGCATGCACATTTACACTGGCCGACGTGGGGCTCACAAAAAAACAACGCTCAATTATCAAATCCGCAATAAAAAAACCATCCGGCATGGTGCTGTTGTGCGGTCCCACCGGCAGCGGCAAAACCACAACTATGTACGCAATGCTTAACGAGATCGACCGGTTTACACGCAACGTCATTACGGTGGAAGACCCGATCGAGTCCATGCTGCCGGAAACCAGTCAGATTGAAATTAATCCCAAAGCCGATATCACCTTCGCAAAAACCCTGCGCAGCATCCTCAGACAGGACCCGGATGTTATATGTATAGGTGAAATACGCGATGAGGAAACCGCCGAAATTGCGCTTCGAGCATCGCAGACCGGCCATCTTGTCCTGGCAACAATACATTGTGACAGCAACGCGACTGCGTTGGTCAGACTTCTGGATTTAGGCGTATCACCTCTTTTGTTATCGTCGGGACTGAGCCTTCTGGTATCTCAGAGGCTGCTCCGCCGGCTTTGTAACCATTGCAAAAAGCCGGCCCAGCTAAGCCAAAACAGAATCCGTAAATTCGAAAGAAAAGGTATAGACTATACGAATATATTCGACGCCGCAGGTTGCAGGCACTGCGACAAAACAGGTTATCTCGGAAGAACGGCGGTATGCGACCTTATGGTGATAACCGACCAATTGAAGGTCGATATTGCCGGTAATAAGGCGTTTATAGCAGAAGCGAGAAACGAAGTCGGAAAAAAGGACAGCTCCAATCTGAGCAGACAGGCTTTGAAAAAAGTGATATCCGGGATAACAACTCTCGAAGAGCTAAAAAGAGTGGTAGGATAAATTTTATGGTATTTTGGACAGGCATATTGGCCGGCGGACTCTTTGCGTGGTTTGCCATCAGAATAGGTTTCTATGAGATGTGGGCCATGCTGTTCAATATCATAATTTCAATCTACATAGCCGTTTTCCTGACGCCCGTAATTATCGATATCATCCCGGCGGCCGGCGATACTTCCTACGGCAACGCTTTGACCATGGTAACTGCCGCAATCGGGGTCTTTTTGATTCTATACGTGATAACCTATTTATTTCTTACGGGCCAATTCAAAGTTTCATTCCCAAGGATATTTGAGACTCTCGGCACTGGTGTTTTGGGATTCTTGGCAGGATTTTTAATCTGGAGTTTTGCCGCCGTATTAATCTGGGCAACACCGGCCTCTCAGAACACTTTCGTAAAGAACGCCGGCTTCGGCGGCCGGATCAGGCAAACCAATGTGCCATATATTTCCTGGTGGTGTAATCTGGTCCACTCGATAGTATCCTCGCCGGAGAACGAAATAACGAGCGAACAGATTATTAACCAGATGCTCAACAGCGCAGAATCAAACATCCTGGACAAAATGCCTGAAAAAGTCGAGACGGAAAAGCCGATTGAGCCCGATGATGCAGATACAGATATCGGCACAAAAACTCGACCTGCCCCGCCGCCGGATTCCAACTCAGAAGGTATCTGAGTATGGCTCGTGACTGTCAAAACCGACCGTGTTGCACTTCGCATGTTCATGCGCAATCGCGAATGGCCAGCCGGATTATCGTCCCCAGATATCACATTTATTCCAACGATCGCCATACATATAAACCCGGCTCAACAGGCAATCTATATTCTCCATACATATTTAAATCCGACGGCGGAATTTCCATGTTTTCCGCTCCTATCTCAACACCCCAGTGCCCTTCTATAGGACTAGAGCCCCACACCAACCTGATCTTGGCGTTGCCATTCTCGTCCGCCGAAAGAAAAACCTTGCCGGGTTCCAATACTCTCGATGGTTTCGGCCACTCGGAACGGTTACGAGGATAACTGTTGTAACTATTGTCAATGCTTTTATAATCTTCATCATTGAGCGTTTGCAGCCATGCTCGCATAGATTCAATATTAGCCTTGCTTTTTACGCGATCTCTAAAACCAAGCATGAAGAACTTAAAACGGCGTCCACAAAATTCTGTGTCCGTGAACGCAAAGAAGAAAGATACGACAATCAATCCAATAAATATTAATGGAACGATAGTCTCGGCGGCAATCAGTAGTCTTTCGTTTCTCGTGCGTTTTCCTCTACGGCCAGACAATTTAACGACCCCTAAGAAGAGACAGTAGAAAATGAAAACCAATACGACGAGATATAACAAGTAAACATACAAGAGTATTGATGGGTGGAACCTGCCGCATAGATAGAATATCCCTCCACCAGGAAAAAGGATGGTTAGAGTAATGGGCAGAAAAAAGAAGACCACATGTGAATCTTTCCAATTAATGCTATATCTGCTCTTTTCTGTTTGTGAGGGTACTGTGTCTTTATTTATATCCATATCTGTCACAGTTCACTTAGTTGCCTTGTCTTTATTCATTGATATATCCTTTGCTTGTTCTTATCTTGAATCCGTCAAATCAGAGCATTTCAAGATAAGGTAGGTTCTACCTACTATAAACCAAATTGTAATATATCGTGAGTCAAAATACAATCCCCCTATCGTGTTGCACTGGCCGACAATGGGGCCTGGCCGACAATGGGGCCAGCCCTTTACGAGGGGGCGACAATGGGGCCAGCCCTTAAAATATAAATATCAAGGGCTTCTGAAATTTAGTCGTTGATTCAGTTGTTCTAAGGTGGCCCGTAATACCTTGTCTGATTTCAACTGGCCGTGCAACTTCTTCAACTGAATCGAAACCGCCGCACCACTCGACAATCCCAGCACATCAGCCGCCTCTCGTT